>Ga0299912_10000137_pt1 | contig 80009 bp, 89 predicted proteins | sample RVTome_2_FD_207667 | JGI IMG/M metagenome (GOLD analysis project Ga0299912, IMG submission 207667) | Soil microbial communities from uranium-contaminated site in the Upper Colorado River Basin, Wyoming, United States - RVT95D214 (version 2) ... | reverse complement strand
CCGTCCTGGCCGGTGACGCCGGTGATGAGGGCTTTTTTCATGGCGGCCATTAGTCTTTCAGTGGCCTTGCAGAAAGATACGAAATGGATTCATTTTTTGCGTTCTCGTCCACTTCCACTTTCAATCGCTCGATCTCTGCCTTGAGTGCATCGAACTCGTTCAGTTTGTGCCGGAGAAAACGCACAGCAAACCGTGCTTTTTCGTCGATGCCCCGGGGTGTGAGCAGATAGACATAGCCCATCTTGTTCGGATTGCGGCGGAAGTTGGCCATCTTCACCCAGCCCCGACCCATCAGGGCACGCAGGCAGTAGTTGGCTTTGCCCAGGCTGATACCGAGCCTTGCAGCCAACTCGCGCTGGGTGACATCCGGGTTCTCCTCCAGCACCTTCAGCAGCTTGTAATGAATCTCGTCTTCCACGCACACGCCATGTTCAACAAGTGAACGCTGATTATACGGGATTAATCAGCCTCTCGAATCGATTTATGGTCGCGCTGAACCAGTCGCCACCCCGGTAGCCGGGATAGGCCACTCTGTCGGTCAGAAATGATTCAGCGCGAAGTTCCGGTATCGACGGCCGAAGCAAAGGCGTCGATCACCGGCTGAATCAGGCCACGCTTGAGCTTGAGCGCGGCCTGGTTGACCACCAGGCGCGAACTGATGTCGCTGATGTGCTCCACCGCGACGAGGCCGTTGGCCTTGAGCGTGCCGCCGGTGGAGACGAGGTCGACGATGACGTCGGACAGGCCGACCAGGGGGGCGAGTTCCATCGAACCGTAGAGCTTGATGAGGTCGATGTGAACGCCTTTGGACGCGAAGTGGTCGCGCGCCGCGTTGACGTACTTGGTGGCGACGCGGATGCGCGCGCCCTGCTTCACCGTGCCTGCGTAGTCGTAGCCTTCGCGCACCGCGACCATCATGCGGCAGCTTGCGATCTTCAGGTCGAGCGGCTGGTAGAGGCCGTTGCCGCCGTGTTCGTTGAGCACGTCCTTGCCGGCGATGCCGAGGTCGGCGGCGCCGTATTGCACATAGGTCGGCACGTCGCTGGCACGCACGATGATGAGCCGCACGTCGGCGCGGTTGGTGCCGATGATGAGCTTGCGCGAGGACTCGGGGTTCTCGGACGGCGTGATGCCCGCCGCTGCCAGCAGCGGCAGGGTTTCTTCAAAGATGCGGCCCTTGGACAGGGCGAGGGTGATTCCGGTGTAAGTCATGTTGGTTTGTGTCAGGTATTGCAATTTTCAAGCCGTCATCGCAAACCACGCAGGGCGTGGCGATCCGAAGATTATGACACGGCTGGGGCTTGTGCCCTCTGGGTATTCTGGATCGCCGCGTCGCCATGCTCCTCGCGATGACCGTTTTTGCAGAAGTTACTTAAGGAAGTCCTGAACGTCATTCCGGTGCACACCGGAAACCAGTCAAATCAAGCATCTGGACCCCGGCGTTCGCCGGGGTGACGACTTGTTCAGGATTCCTTAAGGACTTCCTTGATTCATAAGCTGGATTGCCTTTGGGGCGCATGGCATGGCGGGTCAGGCCAGATCAACGGGCAAGCTTTCAGGCAGGTTTTCTTCTTCAAGCCCCATTCGCGTTATTGCATCCTGACGCAAACGATTGAAGACATCCAGCAGCATCGGGCTATATTCTTTTGCCAGGTTCAGATCCTCCGCAAATCTTTCCGGGTCGGTAATGTATTCATGCACGAGGCGATTACGCAGACTACGCGCTTCGAGCCACCGTTCCGTGCTGGTCAATATGCCAAGCCGCTCGGCGCGATTAAGCGTTTCAATCTGGCTGCCCGGCTTCTCGGCAAGTGCAAGTAGCCAGCGGGGCAACAATTTATCCGCCACCGTATCCTGCATGCGGCCAAACCGGGATACAAAGGCTTCCAGCCGCTCGGCAATTTCTGGCGCATGTTCCAGATTGCATACCCACTCCGCATCGATCTTTTGGCTGAACAGGCTGTTCCAGCTATAGGACAGGTGTTTCCCTTCGCGCGCGACAATCTCCAGCGTTTGCAGAAAGCGTTCTACCGGCAAGCCCGCAGTCAAGCTCATAGTTTTATTCCTGTACGGATGGCTTGCTCGTGTATCGGTTGTCGCGGTGTCGAGGGATCAAGCACCAGAACATCGATAGGCTGGTCGCCGAGGCGAAGCTGAAGCCTGGCGACCAGTTGCAGCGTTTTACGTTCAGACTCGACCACAATGGTTGGCATTTCAACGAGCAGATCAATATCGCCACCCCGTGCATCATCGTTTGCTCTCGATCCGAAAAGCTTCACATCAGCTTCCACGCCAAAAACCTCTCGGACGGTTCGCCGGATGACTTCGATCTGGTTTTTGCTCAACCGCATGTTCGTTAGACTCCAGACAAATATGAGTAAACCATGGCGACGGATCAGAAGCACGTTTCCCCTCAGACCCAGCCGCGCTGCTCGATTTCCGCAATCTATGGATCGATCGTCATAGTACTTTCCCTTCCTTGAAAGCGATGTCATGGATGGACAAGCGCTTGAGGTTGGGGGCGGCGAGCAGAACGTCCACTTTGCGGCCTTGAATCAGGCGGGTGACTCTGGCGGAAAACCGTGCTGCCAAAAGCGCAGGGTTGGCCGCCGGCTCGGATAATTCAAGCATGAGGTCAAGATCGCCGCCGCGTGCGTCATCGTCCAGCCTTGAGCCAAAAACCCGTACCTGGGCTCGCCCTCCCGCAATTTCATGCGCAAGCTGCGTGATGGCCTTGACTTGATGGTCGGTCAGGCGCATTGATTTATTCCTCTCCCCGCAGCCGCCGGCAGCGGCAGCGTTTCTTCAAAGATGCGGCCCTTGGACAGGGCGAGGGTGATTCCGGTGTAAGTCATGTTGGCTTGTATCTGGGATTGCATTTATTCAACCCGGATTATCCATTGAAATGCGGGGACGAATCGCCGCTCCAACAGGTCCGCGCTGTTGTAGGAGGCTCGCCCTCGGGCCGAAGCCGTGGTGATGCAACGGCCCGAAAATCGCGGCGGGGGCGCCGGTGCGTGGTTGTTGCCGATTTATCGGCATTACAACCACGGCCCGCCCCTTGCGGGTGCTCCTACAGGGATTCCTTTACGCTGACGTCATCGCGGCGATCCAGGATGCTTCGATTCCGCTGGCGTTCTGGATTGCTTCGCGTTGCTCGCAATGACGGCACCTGCATTTCTTCAGTGCGCCCGCTTGATGCGCGCACCCAACTGGGTCAGCTTTTCCTCGATGCGCTCGTAGCCTCGGTCGAGATGGTAGATGCGCTCGATGGTGGTCTCGCCCGCGGCCACCAGCCCGGCCAGTACGAGGCAGGCAGAGGCGCGCAGGTCGGTGGCCATGACGATGGCGCCGTCCAGCCGCGGCACCCCGCGCACCAGGGCGGTGTGGCCGGACACCTCGATGTTGGCGCCCAGTCGGCGCAGTTCCTGCACGTGCATGAAGCGGTTTTCGAAAATGGTTTCGGTGACGCTGGCCGCGCCCTCGGCAATACAGTTCATCGCCATGAACTGCGCCTGCATGTCGGTGGGAAACGCCGGGTGCGGGGCGGTGCGGACATCCACTGATTTCAGCTTGCCGTCGGATTCGACCTCGATCCAGTCGTCGCCGGCACTGACCTTGGCCCCGGCTTCGCGCAGCTTGCTCATCACCGCATCCAGCGTGTCGGGCTGGGTGTGGGTGGCGCGCACGCGGCCGCCGGTCATGGCGGCGGCGACCAGGAAGGTGCCGGTCTCGATGCGGTCGGCCATGACGGCGTATTCCGCGCCGTGAAGTTGATCGACGCCGTGGATGGTGATGATGTCGCTGCCGGCGCCTTCGATTTTCGCGCCCATCGCGATCAGGCAGCGTGCCAGGTCGACCACCTCGGGTTCGCGCGCGGCGTTTTCCAGCACGGTGGTGCCTTCGGCCAGCGCGGCGGCCATCATCAGGTTTTCGGTGCCGGTCACGGTCACCATGTCCATCACGATGCGTGCGCCCTGCAGGCGCTTGCAGCGGGCGTGGATGTAGCCGTGCTCGATCTGGATGTCGGCCCCCATCGCCTGCAGGCCCTTGATGTGCAGATCGACCGGGCGCGAGCCGATGGCGCAGCCGCCGGGCAGCGACACCCGCGCCTCGCCGAAGCGAGCCAGCGTGGGCCCCAGCACCAGGATGGCGGCACGCATGGTTTTCACCATTTCGTAGGGCGCTTCCTTGTGCGGGATGGATTCGCCGCACAGGGTGACGTGATTCTGGTCGTCGAGGGTGACACGCACGCCCATGTGACCGAGCAGGGCCAGCATGGTGCTGATGTCCTTGAGGTGCGGAACGTTGCCGAGCTTCAGCGGTTCGGCGCTCAGCAGACTGGCGGTCAGGATGGGTAGCGCGGCGTTCTTGGCACCGGAAATGCGCACCTCGCCGGCAAGCGGGTTGCCGCCGTGTATTAATAGCGCATCCATTTCAGCGGGCCGCCCAGTCTTCGGGGGTGTAGGTCTTCATCGACAGCGCATGGATTTCCGCGTGCATGCGGGTGCCCAGCGCGTCGTACACCAGCCGGTGCTGCTGGATCATGTTCTTGCCGGCAAAGGCCGGACTGACGATCACCGCCTGGAAATGCTGGCCGTCGCCGTCGAGTTCGATGTGGTCGCACGGCAGTTTCTCGGTGATCCAGCCTTTGATGTCGTCGGGGGTAACCATGCGTGTCGTGCCTCTTCAGTGTCTGAGTTTGTAGCCGCTGCGCAGAAGCGCCAGGGTGAGCGCGGATATTGCCACAAAGCAGGCACTGGCGACCAGCAGGCCGAGCCAGGGATCGGTGTCGGACTGGCCCACAAACGCATAGCGGAAGCCGTCGATCAGGTAGAACACCGGGTTGAAATGCGACACCGTCTGCCAGAAGGACGGCAACGAATGGATCGAATAGAACACGCCGGACAGGAAGGTGAGCGGCAGGATGAGGAAGTTCTGGAACGCTGCCAGTTGGTCGTATTTTTCCGCCCAGATCCCCGCCACGATGCCGACCGCGCCCAGGATGGCGCAGGCCAGCAGCGCATACGCCAGCAGCCAGCCCAGGTGCGGCATCTGCCATGGGGCGAACCACAGGGTCACCGCCCACACCCCGAGCCCGACCACCAGTCCGCGGATCACCGCCGCGCCGAGATAGGCGAGGAAAAATTCCAGGTAGGACAGCGGCGGCAGCAGCACGAACACGATGTTGCCCTGCATCTTCGACTGGATCAGGCTGGACGAGCTGTTGGCAAACGCGTTCTGCAGCATGCTCATCATGACCAGCCCGGGCACCAGGAAGCTGGTGTAGGACACACCCGGATAGACCTCGACGTGCTCTTCCAGCACATGCGAAAAGATCAGCAGATACAGCAGTGCCGTCACCACCGGGGCGACCACGGTCTGCACCACCACTTTCCAGAAGCGCAGCATTTCCTTGTAGAAGAGTGCCGACAGTCCGCTCATTTATGCCTCATAAAACTCATTGACAGGCCACGGGCAGGCCGCCAGCAAAACCTGTGGGAGCACCCGCAAGGGGCAGGCCGTGGTTGTAATGCCGATGAATCGGCAACAACCACGCACCGGCGCCCTCGCCGCGATTGCCCGCACCGTGCGACTGCACGCAATCGGGCCGAGGGCGGCCCTCCTACAATAACGATCGGTTTGACTCATGTCCGCTTCATGATGTCGGTGAAGACATCCTCCAGATCGGGCTCCTGAAGCTGCATTTCGAGCACGCGCACGCCGGCGCCGCGCAGGTCGGCCAGCAGGGTTTCCAGTTCGGCATACTCGCTGAAATTGATGCGCCAGCTGCCGTCCGCATCGCGCTGCAGGCGGGACTGCCAGGCGGCCGGAATGGTTTCGCCCTGCAGCCGCAACTGCGCGCAATGCTCGTTGGTCAGCTGCAATAGATTCCGGGTCGTATCGCAGGCGACCACACGCCCGCTTTTCAGCATGGCGATGCGGCCACACAGCGCCTCGGCCTCTTCCAGGTAATGTGTGGTCAGCAGGATGGTGTGCCCTTCGCGGTTGAGGCCGCTGACGAACTCCCACAGCGAGCGGCGCAGGTCGACGTCGACCCCGGCGGTCGGCTCGTCGAGCACGATGACCGGCGGCTTGTGCACCAGCGCCTGCGCCACCAGCAGGCGCCGCTTCATGCCGCCCGACAGGCTCTGCGTGTTCTTGTCGGCGTGCGGGGTGAGGTCGAGATGGTGCATGATCTCGTCGATCCAGCCGTCGTTGTGTTTCAGGCCGAAATAGCCGGACTGGATGCGCAGGGTTTCGCGCACGTTGAAGAAGGGATCGTAGACCAGTTCCTGCGGCACCACGCCCAGCGCGCGGCGCGACTGGCGGTAGTCGCGCACCACGTCGTGGCCCATGATGGCGGCGTCGCCGGAGTCGGCGCGGGTGAGCCCGGCGAGGATGGAAATCAGGGTGGTCTTGCCCGCCCCGTTGGGGCCCAGCAGGCCGAAGAATTCGCCCGGCTGGATGTCGAGCGAGACGCCGTCGAGCGCCTGGGTGGTGCGAAAGCGCTTGCGCAGTTCGGTGACGCGGATCGCGGGGTTCATGCCGGCAGCAGTTCGGCTACTCCGTACAGTTCGGCCAGCGTGGTAAAGCTCGCGGGCAGCCCGGTGCAGGCCAGGGTTCGTCCGGCTTGCCGGGCCTGCCGCATGGCGCTGAAGACCAGCGCGAGGGCGGCCGAATCGGCCGTTTCGACACCGCTGAAATCCAGCTTTTCGATGCCTTTTGCAAGCTGCGGCTGCAGCTCTCGCAACAGACCGCCGACGCTGTCGACGGTCACCGCGCCGGCGATGCGGCAGCAGTTGTCATCACAAACAATCACGATTTGGGTTGCTGGGCCGGTTTGGCTTCGACGCGTGCAGACTGGTCCGCCAGCGCCTTGATCAGACCGTCAATCCCACTCTGGCGAATGGTAGTGGCAAATGAGGCACGGTAATTGGTGACCAGACTGACACCGTCAACCGAGACGTCGTATACCTTCCAGCCGAAGGCCGTCTTGTACATGCTGTAATCGATGGGAATGGGCTGCCCGCCCGGCTGGCGGATTTCGGAACGCACGGTCACATCGGTGGCGTCCGGCTTCATCACCAGCGGCTTGAATTCGACCGTCTGGTTGCTGAACGCGGTGAGCGAACTGGAATAGGTGCGCACCAGCAGGTTGCGGAATTCGGTCACCAGTTCCTGTTTCTGCTTGGCGGTGGCGCGCGGCCAGTTTTTTCCGAGCGCCAACTGGGTCATGCGGTTGAAGTCGAAGTTGGGCAGGATTTTGGCTTCGACCAGTTGATACACCTTGGCCAGATTGCCGTTCCGAAGCTCCTTGTCCTGCTTCAGGATGGTCAGGACTTCCTGTGTCGTGGTGCGGGCCAGCACATCGGGGGGCGTGTCGTTGGCCAGCGCAGCAGGGGCATTCAACCCCAGCATCAGTGCCAGCAGCAGCAAAAATGAGCGCAGCATGTTCAGAGTGTTCATGTTCAAGGAAATGGGGTGGACATATCGGGTGAAAGGTAGACGCCGGAGGCTTACTTGAGTTCACCCGTCAGGCGCGCCAGCTGGGCCACGTTCATGTTGTAGTCGTTCACCGTGCGCAAGTAGTCGGTCTGCACCAGGACGTAATTCTTGATCGCGTCGGCCACCTTGTCGGCGCTTTCGATCCCGGCCGAATGATCGGCCAGCGTCGCCACCATCCAGCGGCGGGCGGACGCCGCGCCTTCGGCCAGATCGCGCTGTGCGTCATGGTTGGCCTGGGTATTGGCATAGGCTTCGCTCACTTCAAACGGAATGCCCGCCACCGCAAATGCCTTCTTGTGGTTGAGCGCTTCGAGTTCGGCCTGTGCCTGGTTGACGCGTGCACTGGCGACACCAAACACGCTGTCCCATTTCACCCCGACCACGGGGGTAAGGCCACCGCCGTTGAAAGGATCGCTGAGGTAGGGGTTGTCCAGTTGCTCGCGTCGCGAAGCATAGTTGAACTGCCCGATCACGCCAGCGTAGACATCGGGCATGCGGTCGGCTTTTTTGGCCGCGACCATGGCGCGGCGGGCACGCAGCCCGGCTTCAAGCTGTTCCATTTCAGGGCGACCCTGCAAGGCACGCGCCTGCAAATCGGCCAGATCGATCTGCGGGAAATCAACCGGTTCGATCCTGGCATCGGCCACCTGCAGATCGGCCTTCAGGCCGACGCCGGTCAGCACCTTCAGGCCATCAAGGCTGATCTTTTCGACCGCGCGAGACTGGTGAACGTACTTGGCGAGCAGGCCCCGGGCGGTTTGCAGCGCATACAGCTCGGATTGCCTGGACTCGCCGGTTTCCTCCTTGAGATTGCGCTCGACCGAGGCAATGGTATGGTTCAGCCGCCCCTGCATGTCTTCCAGAAACACCCGGATATCGCGCGCAGTCAGATGGCCGAAATAGGCGCGCTTGGTGTCGTACACGATATCGCCCTGCGTCTGCTTGAGTTCGCCGCGCCTGAGGTCGACATTGCCTTGCGCAGCCTCGCCATAACGCTCGATCTTGCCGAAGGTGTAGAGCGGCTTGATCAGCGCAAAATCCAGGTGCGTCCAGTCGGAAACGCCGTTCCAGTCGTCTCCGGAAGAGTTCAGCGTGCAGGGAGGCGTGTTGCAGGTATTGTTGTCACCGCCCTGATTCTGAAAGAAACCGCCCTCGGCCTTGGGTGCCAAGCCGATAAAGGCATTGGCGCTGATCCGCCAGCCGGCGTTGCCCTGAACTTCCTGCAGCAAACCCCGTGCGGCTTCGACCACCTGCTCGCGTTCCTTGATGCGGGGGTCGGCAGCCAGGCTCATTTGCACGGCCTGCTGCAGGTTGACGGTTTCCGCCTGTCCGGGGAAAGCGGCCAGCAGCAAGCCGGTCGCCATGAACGTTCGGGTGATTATGTTCAGTTTCATTGTGGCGCTCCTTCTTGAGCTTTACCGTATATAAAATGTCCGATCAGATTCTCCAGCACCACAGCTGACTGGGTGAGGAAAATCCGGTCCTGATCCTTCAATGTCTGGCTGTCGCCGCCCGCTTCCAGCCCGATATATTGTTCGCCCAGCAAACCCGAGGTCATGATGGCGGCCGAGGTGTCCTTAGGAAAAGCATAGCGCTTATCCAGGCGAAGGGTGACCGCGGCTTCGTAGGTTTCATTGTCGAAACGGATATCCCCCACCCGCCCCACCACCACCCCGGCGCTCTTGACCGGCGCGCGCGGCTTCAAACCGCCGATGTTGTCGAAGCGGGCGACAACCTCGTAGCTGTTCGATGTGTTTACGGCGCTCATGCTGCCGACCTTGAGCGCCAGAAACAACAGCGCGGCGATGCCTGCGATGACGAATAATCCCACCCACAGGTCGAGTACGGTCTTGTTCATTTAGCTGATTCCCCGAAACATGAATGCGGTCAAAACAAAGTCCAGCGCCAGCACGGCCAGGCTGGAGGTCACCACCGTGCGCGTGGTGGCGCCCGACACGCCTTCGGCGGTGGGCGGCGCGTCATAGCCCTCGAACAGCGCGATCGCAGTGATGGCAATGCCGAACACCACGCTTTTGATGACGCCGTTGAGAATATCCTGCTCGAAATCGACCGCGCTCTGCATCTGCGACCAGAACGCGCCTTCGTCGACCCCGATCAGCTGCACACCCACCAGATAGCCGCCAAAAATCCCCATGGCCGAGAACAGCGCGGCCAGCAGCGGCATCGAAATCACCCCTGCCCAGAAGCGCGGCGCCACCACGCGGGCGATCGGATCGACCGCCATCATTTCCATTGCCGACAGCTGCTCGGTCGCCTTCATCAGGCCGATTTCCGCAGTGATGGCCGACCCGGCGCGGCTGGCGAACAGCAGGGCCGCCACCACCGGCCCCAATTCGCGAACCAGGGACAAGGCCACCAGAATGCCCAGCGACTCTTCCGCGCCATAGGTCTGCAGCGTTTCATAGCCCTGCAGGCCGAGCACCATGCCGACAAACAGGCCTGACACCAGAATAATGATGAGCGAGAGCACGCCGGTGAAGTACATCTCGCGGATGGTGAGCCCGAAGCGGCGAAACGCAGTCCCGGAGTGCAGCAGCACCGCCAGGAAAAACCGGGCTGCAAAACCGATGCGCCACACGCCCTGAATCGTGCGATTTCCTAGGTTTTCGATCGACTGCCTAAGCACTCTGCCCCCCCAATCTCAAGTCATCGGCATAAGGCGGCGCCGGATAGTGGAACGGCACCGGCCCGTCGGACTCGCCATGCACGAACTGGTGCACATACGGCAGGTCGGAGTTCCGGATCTCGGCCGCCGTGCCCGCGGCGACAATCACGCCTTCCGAGACAAAATAAACGTAATCGACAATCTTCAGCGACTCCTGAACGTCATGGGTCACCACCAGCGAGGTCAGCCCCAGCGTGTCGGTCAGACGCCGAATCAGGTTGCCGGTCACCCCCAGCGAAATGGGGTCGAGCCCGGCAAACGGCTCGTCGTACATCACCAGCATGGGTTCCAGCGCGATCGCACGCGCCAGCGCCACCCGCCGCGCCATGCCGCCGGAAAGCTCGGACGGCATCAGGTGCGCCGCACCACGCAGCCCCACGGCATGCAGCTTCATCAGCACCAGGTCGCGGATGGCGTCTTCCGGCAGGTCGGTGTGCTCGCGCAACTGGAACGCCACATTATCGAACACCGAGATATCCGTGAACAGCGCGCCGAACTGGAACAGCATGCCCATCTTGCGGCGCAGGCGGTACAGGCCGGCAGAATCCAGCTCGCCCACCGACTCGCCCGCCACGCGCACCGTGCCCTGGCCGGGCTTGATCTGCCCGCCAATCAGACGCAAAAGGGTGGTTTTGCCGCAACCGCTGCTGCCCATGATGGCGATGACCTGCCCGCGTCGTGCGGTCAGGTTGATGCCCTTCAAAACCGGCCGGGCGCCATAGCCAAATGCGACATCATCGATTTCGACCAGATTGTCGTTGTGCAAGAAATCGGGCCTGTAATTTTTGTTTGGGCTGCCATTCTACCGAAGCGTTCCGGCGCCGCCGCCAGGTGGCAGGCGTTTTTAACGCGGATTCAGTAGCCCATCACCTGCCTCAGGGTATCCGCCTGCTCCATCAACGCCAGGTTGCCGCTGCGGCTGAAGACGAACAGCGGTTCACCCGTCGTCGCCTGCCGGGTGATGCGTTGCGCCAGCAAACGCAGGTCCGGCATCTCGTCCAGCCACCAGATATGTTCGGCCTGCCATGACGGCGTGGCCATCAACACACGCTCCGACACGGGTTGGGCTGAAACCGCGTCGCCCGGCTCCAGCACGAAATAGAAGCCGTCCAGGGTGTCGTACAGCCACTGCGCCCAGGTCGCCTCGGATGCGGCTTGCCAGACGGCTACGGGGAGATAGACCGCGTTGAACTGGGTGTTGTAATAAGACAACAGCCAGTCGTCCTCGATGTCCTCGGGATAAAAGCTGCCGCGCCAGGCGGGATGCTGCCAGCCTGCGGCGCCGACCAGGACCAGGGAGGTGGGCGTCATTGGCTGCGCGGCTTTCAGGCGCGGCGCCAGCTGGTGCCGCCAGCCCCGTCTTCCAGCACGATGCCCGCTGCCGTCAGCGCATCGCGGATGCGGTCGGACTCGGCGAAGTCCTTTGCCTTGCGCGCCGCCTGCCGCGCGGCGATCAGCGCCTCGATTTCGGCGTCGGCCATGCCGCTTGGGGCGGCGCCCGCCTGCAGAAAATCCGCCGCCTCGCGCTGCAGCAGGCCGAGCACGCCGCCCAGGCTGCGCAGGGTCCGCGCGGCGGCGGCATCGCCGCGATTGGCTTCGCCGGCCAGCTCGAACAGCACTGCGAGGGCTTCCGGGGTGTTGAAGTCGTCGTCCATCGCCGCGCGGAAGCGTTGCGCCGCGGGCAGGCTCCAGTCGGGCGCATCCGTCGCCGCGGGCGCGTGCTTCAGCGCGGTGTACAGGCGCGTCAGCGCGGCTTTGGCGTCGTCGAGATGCGCGTCCGAATAATTCAGCGGGCTGCGGTAGTGCGCACGCAGGATGAAGAAGCGCACCACCTCGGCGTCGTATTTTTCCAGCACCTCGCGGATGGTGAAAAAATTGCCCAGCGACTTGGACATCTTTTCGTTGTCCACCCGCACGAAGCCGTTGTGCATCCAGTAATTGACGAAGGTGCAGCCGTGGGCGCCCTCGGACTGGGCGATTTCGTTTTCATGGTGCGGAAACTGCAGATCCTGGCCGCCGCCGTGGATGTCGAAGTGCCGGCCGAGCAGGTCGGCGCTCATCGCCGAGCATTCGATGTGCCAGCCGGGGCGGCCCGGCCCCCAGGGCGAGTCCCACGCCGGTTCGCCCGGCTTGGCGGCTTTCCACAGCACGAAATCCATCGGATCGCGCTTGTTGGGGTCGATTTCCACCCGCTCGCCGGCGCGCAGTTCGTCGAGGCTCTTGCCGGACAGCCGGCCGTAGGTCGGGAAGCCGCGCACGCTGTAATAGACGTCGCCATTGGGCGCCGGGTAGGCCAGGCCGTTGGCGATCAACTGCTCGATCAAGGCCAGCATCTGCGCCACGTATTCGGTGGCGCGCGGCTCGTGGTCGGGCGGCAGCACGCCAAGCGCGCGTTCGTCCTCGTGCATCGCGGCGATGAAGCGGCTGGTCAGCGCGGCCGGGGTTTCCTTATTTTCCTGCGCGCGCCTAATGATCTTGTCGTCGATGTCCGTTATGTTCCTCACGTACTCGACCTGATAGCCGCTGGCGCGCAGCCAGCGCGTCACCAAGTCGAACACCACGAAAACCCGCGCATGGCCCAGATGGCACAGGTCGTACACAGTCATGCCGCAGACATACATGCGGACCCGGCCGGGCGTGAGCGGGACGAAGGCTTCCTTGGTACGGGTGAGGGAATTGGTAATGTGCAGCATGGATGCGAGCGGGCTACGGACGGAATGGCAACTTACGGGAATCAAGCGGCACGCCAACTGTCTCAGCCGGGTCGATAATTGTTAGAATGCCTGCTTCCCAAGATGATTCGAGCATATCACATGGCCTTGTCACGTTTCTTCGCCGCGCTTGCAGTCTGCGCGGTCCTTCTTAGCGCGCCGGCGCTGGCCAACAATGAAATCCTGGAAATCAACCAGCAGTTCCGCAAGGGCGACCTCGCAGGCGCACTCGACCGCGCCAACCGTTATCTGGCCAAAAACCCAAAGGATGCCCAGGCACGCTTCCTCAAGGGCCTGATCCTCGCTGACCAGGGCAAGACCAACGATGCCATCGCCGTGTTCACCGGGCTGACCGAGGACTACCCCGAATTGCCCGAGCCGTACAACAACCTGGCCGTGCTGTACGCCTCGCAAAGCAAGTACGAGGCCGCGAAGAACGCGCTGGAAATGGCGATCCGCACCCATCCCAGCTACGCCACCGCGCACGAGAACCTGGGCGACATCTACGCCAAGATGGCCTCGCTCGCCTACGACAAGGCGCTGGCGCTCGACAACAAGAATACCGCCGCGCAAACCAAGCTCGCTCTGATCCAGGACATGATCGGGGGGCCGCCACGCAAGCCTGCGGTCACCAAGTCGGCCGCCACCCTTGCCGCCAGGCCCGCCGCTGCGGCGCCGACGCCGGCCAAGCCCGAGCCTGCCAAACCCGCCCCCGCGGCAGCCGGCGCCCCGGCAAGCGCCGCCATCGAGGCCACCATCGCCCGCTGGGCGCAGGCCTGGTCGGCACGTGATGTGGACGCCTATCTGGCGACCTATGCCAGCGACTTCGCTGTCAGCGGCATGACGCGAGCGAGTTGGGAAGCCCAGCGCCGTTCCCGTATCACCGCGCCCAAGTCGATCGAAGTCAAGATCAGCGACCTGAAGATCGAGCAGCAGGGTGATACCGCCAGCGCCAGTTTCCGCCAGGCTTACCGTTCTGACCGGCTGACCTCGACTGTCAGCAAGACGCTGAAGCTGGCCTTGAAGAATGGCGAGTGGCGCATCGTCGGAGAAAGCTCCAGGTAAGCATGTTTCGCTTCCTGCTCACGCTCCTGTTTGCCTCTCCGGCGCTTCACGCTGCCGGGCTGGATGCCGATCGCCAGTTGGCCAACAGCATGCTGGCGATTTCGCAAAGCCGGATGCCGGAGGCGATCACCGCAGTCGACCAGCTGACGCAACAGCACCCGAATTTCCGCCTGGCGCATCTGGTCAAGGGCGATCTGCTGCTGGCGCGCGCCCAGCCCCTGCAGACGCTGGGCAATCCCGGCGGCGCGCGCAGTGCCGACCTGGAGCAACTGCGCGACGAAGCGCGTCAACGCGTGCGCGCCCTCACCGATTCGCTGCCCAACGACAAGGTGCCGGCCTACCTGCTGACGCTGGACGACAGCTATCGCCATGCCCTGGTCGTCGACGCCAGCCGCTCACGCCTGTATGTCTACGCGAACCGCGCGGGCAGCCCGGTCCGAGTGGCCGATTTCTACGTCACCATCGGCAAGGCGGGCGCAGGCAAGCAACGGGAAGGCGACAACCGCACGCCGATCGGCATCTACACGATTTCAGGCTTCAAATCGCCGCGCGAACTCACCGATTTCTACGGCAGCGGCGCGTTCACCCTGTCCTACCCCAACGAGTGGGACACCCGCCAGGGCCGCAACGGCCACGGCATCTGGATCCATGGCAGCCCGAGCAACACCTACAGCCGCACGCCGCGCGCCAGCGAAGGCTGCGTGGTGCTGGCCAACGACGACCTGGCCCGGCTCGGCCAATACATCCAGGCCGGCAAAACGCCGGTCATCATTGCCGAGCAGGTCGAATGGGTGGCCCATGACGCGCGCGATGCGCGGCGCGACGATCTGGCCAGCGCCATTGACCAGTGGCGGCAGGATTGGGAAAGCCGCGACACGACACGCCTGCTCAGCCACTACAGCGCCTCGTTCCGCACCGGCGCGCAGGATTTGCGCGCATTTGGCGCCAGCAAGCAGAAGGTCAACGCGGCCAAGTCGTGGATCAAGGTCGGGCTCGACAATGTCAGCCTGATGCTCTATCCGCAAGGGGCAGGCCGTGGTTCTAAAGACGCTGAAGCGTCAAGTACCACGCACTATCCGGAGCGTCCCGATTTCGCGCTGGTGAGCTTCGTCCAGGATTACCAGAGCAACAACCTCAGCGACCGCACCGCCAAACGCCAGTTCTGGAGCCGCGAAAACGGTCGCTGGAAAATCATTCACGAAACCTCTCTCTAAGGACACCTGCATTCATGGTCAAGCTGCACACCAATCTCGGCACCATCACCCTCGAACTCGACGCCGAGAAGGCGCCCAAGACGGTTGAAAACTTCCTGCAATACGTGCGCGACGGCTTCTTCGACGGCACGATCTTCCATCGCGTGATCGACGGCTTCATGATCCAGGGCGGCGGCTTCGAGCCCGGCATGACGCAAAAGCCCACCCGTGGAGAGATCGAGAACGAAGCCGCCAACGGCCTCAAAAACGAGGCCTACACCATCGCCATGGCGCGCACCCCCAACCCCAACTCGGCCACGGCGCAGTTCTTCATCAACATCGCCAACAACAGCTTCCTCAACTTCACCGCGCCCACCCCGCAGGGTTATGGCTACGCCGTGTTCGGCAAGGTCGTCGAGGGCATGGACGTGGTGGACAAGATCAAGAAAGTGAAAACCGGCAGCCGTTCCGGCCATCAGGACGTGCCGCTGGAAGACGTCGTCATCACCCAGGCGGAAATCGTCTGAGGCTTCGGTGAGCCTGATTTCAAATCAAGGCGCAGGTCGCACCTTTTTTGTTGCCGACCTGCACCTGACTGACGAACGCCCGGTCGCCACCGGGCGTTTTTTTCGCTTTCTGCAGGAAGAAGCCACCGGTTCGGATGCGCTCTACATCCTGGGCGACCTGTTCGAGGCTTGGGTGGGCGACGACCACGACGAGCAGGTGGCACACGACACCGCACAGCAACTCAGGGTGCTGGTGGATGCGGGCACCCCGGTGTATTTCATGCACGGCAACCGCGACTTCATGCTGGCCGAACGCTACGCCGCGCTATCGGGCATGACGCTGCTCGCCGACCCCACCCGGGTCGACCTGTATGGCACGCCGACGCTGTTGATGCACGGCGACACCCTGTGCATCGACGACACTGCGTATCAGACCTTTCGCCGCCGCACGCGGCATCCGCTGACGCTCGCGCTGCTGCGCCGCTTGCCCTATTCCCTGCGCCAACGCCTGGCACGGCAGGCGCGGGCCGGCAGCGAATCAGCCAAGGCCGGCAAGGCCGCCGCGATCATGGATGTGAATACGGATGAAGTGAAACGCGTGCTGCGCGAACACCAGGTCGGCCGCCTGATTCATGGCCATACCCATCGGCCGGCGAAGCATGTCCATGAAGTCGACGGCCGCGACCGCGAGCGCTGGGTGCTGCCGGACTGGTATGCCCGCTGGGGCTATGTGGTGTGCGACGCGGCAGGCTGCGCGCTCAGGGTGGAGGATTTATGACGGCGCGTCGACCACCGGCATGCCATCCGGCACGCGGAAAAGCTCGGGCTGCAGCGGCTGCTTCGATTCGCTTTCGAACTGCCGCGTCCGCCCGGAAAATTCGCGCTCTTCCAGCGGCAGGCCCAGCTTGAGCGTGGCGCCCGACTCCCAGACCTGATTTGCCAGGTCGCAGTCGTGCTGGAGTTCACTCGGCGAATCCTTCCACACGCGGTATTGCATCGCGGCCAGCACGGATTTCAGCTCGGCCATCGCACGCGCCGCATCCGGCGCAGCAGCACGGGCGGCCACGCCTTCACTGCACACCACGCCCTTCACCGTGAGGCTGAAACGCTGGGTGCCTGTCGCAGCCGGTTTCACGTCGAGTCGGGGTTTCCAGCCAGTCGGCTTGGGCGGCAGCTTGCCGGCGCTGAACACCATCGCCAGCTGGTTTCCATGCATCACGTTGATGACCTTCTTATGGCGCCGGTCCAGCAGGAAGAAGTCGCCGGCGTCCTTGCCGTCGTCCATGCGCATGAAATCCGGCGTCACCAGGATGCGCGTCACATAGGGCGGATCGCCCGGATCCTGATCCACGTAGCGCAGGGCAATCATGTCGGCCGCCTGGGCAGCACCCATGCCCAACAGCCACAGCATCAGCCAGATTCTCATCCTGCCAGTCCCCGTTCCAGATCGGCCTGGATGTCGGCCAGCGATTCCAGCCCCACTGCGATGCGCACCAGACCGTCGCCAATGCCGGCCGCCGCGCGCTGTTCCGGCGTCATCCGGCTATGCGTGGTGGTGGCCGGGTGGGTGATGGTGGTCTTGGTGTCGCCGAGGTTGGCGGTGATCGACAGCATTTTCGTCGCGTCGATCAGCTTCCACGCGGCATCCTTGCCGCCTTTCAATTCAAACGCGACGATGCCACCGCCGGTTTTCTGCTGCGCCATCGCCAGTTGATACTGCGGGTGCGATGGCAGGCCGGGGTAGAGCACGCGCGAAACCTGCGGCTGCGCTTCCAGCCACTGCGCCAGCGCCAGCGCATTTTTCGAATGCGCCTCCATGCGCAGCACGAGCGTCTCCATGCCTTTCAGGATCACCCAGGCGTTGAAGGCCGACAGCGTCGGCCCGGCGGTGCGCAGGAAGGTGTAGACGCCCTCCATCAGCGCGTGGCTGCCAAGCACCGCGCCGCCCAGCACCCTGCCCTGGCCGTCGAGATACTTGGTCGCGGAATGGATGACGATGTCGGCGCCGAGTTCGAGCGGTTTTTGCAGCGCCGGCGAGCAGAAGCAGTTGTCGACCGCGAGCCACGCGCCGGATTCGTGCGCGATGTCCGCCAGTGCGCGGATGTCGCTCACTTCGGTCAGCGGATTCGACGGCGACTCGACGAAAAAGAGCTTCGTGTTCGGCTTCACCGCCGCGCGCCACTCCGCCGGGTCGGTCGGCGAAACGTAGGTCGTCTCGATGCCGAAGCGGCCGAGGATGTTGGAGAACAACTGCACGGTGGAACCGAAAATGGAGCGCGAGGCGACCACATGTTCGCCCGCCTTCATCAGCCCCATCACGGTCGCCAGAATCGAGGCCATGCCGGACGCAAACGCCACGCAGCGCTCGGCGCCTTCCAGCGCCGCCAGCCGCGTTTCCATCATGCTGACGGTAGGATTGGTGAAGCGCGCGTAGATCGGTCCGGGCTGTTCGCCCTTGAAGCGCGCCGCGGCTTCTGCCGCGTTCCTGAACACAAAGCTGGAGGTCAGGAATAGTGCCTCCGAGTGTTCGTTGAACTGGCTGCGCACCGTGCCGGCGCGCACCGCCAGGGTTTCAAGGTCGTAGTCGTCGTCCATGGGGTCAGCTCCCGGTCGCCAGATTGAGGTCGAGTTGCTGGGTGGACAGTGCCGACGGCGGCGGCGTTTCGCCGTTGCGCACCGCTTCGACGTAATTCAGGTACTCCGGGGTGACGTCGCCGGTGATGTAACGGCCGTCGAAGCACGAGGTATCGAAGTCGAGAATCGCCGGGTTGCCGGCGCGGACCACCTCCACCATGGCATCGAGATCCTGATAGATCATCGCGTCGCAGCCGATTTCAATCGCGATCTCCTCGTCGGTGCGTCCGTTGGCGATCAGTTCGTTACGCGTCGGCATGTCGATGCCGTACACGTTGGAATAACGCACCGGCGGCGAAGCCGAGGCGAAATACACCTGCGCGGCGCCGGCGTCGCGCGCCATCTGCACGATTTCGCGGCTGGTGGTGCCGCGCACGATGGAGTCGTCGACCAGCAGGACATTGCGGCCCTTGAACTCCTCGGCGATGGCGTTGAGCTTCTGCCGTACCGATTTCTTGCGCAGCGCCTGCCCCGGCATGATGAAGGTGCGGCCGATATACCGGTTCTTGATAAAGCCTTCACGGTACGGCACGTTGAGATGATTCGCCAGCTGCAGCGCGGAGGGGCGGCTGGTGTCGGGAATCGGGATCACCACGTCGATCTTCAGGTGCGAAAACTCGCGCTTGATCTTTTCGGCAAGCGACACACCCATGGCCAGCCGCGTGCTGTAGACAGAAACGCCGTCCATCACCGAATCGGGACGCGCGAGATACACGTATTCGAAAATGCAGGGATTGAGCGCGGACTTGTCGCTGCACTGGCGGCTGTGCAGCTTGCGCTGGTAGTCGATGAACACCGCTTCGCCCGGCGCCACGTCGCGCAGCAGGCGGAAGCCCAGCGTATCGATCGCCACGCTTTCCGACGCGATGATGTACTCGTGCGGCACGACCTGGTCATTGACGCCGATCACCAGCGGACGGATGCCGTGCGGATCGCGGAAAGCCAGCAGGCCATAGCCCGCGATGAAGGCGGTCACCGCATAGGCGCCCTTGCAGCGCGCATGCACGCCCGCCACCGCGCCGAAGATCGTGTCCAGGTTCAGCTGCCGCCCCGAGGCGCGCACCTGCAGTTCGTGCGCCAGCACGTTCAGCAGCACTTCCGAATCCGAATTGGTGTTGACGTGGCGCAGGTCGGCACGGAACAGCGATTCCTTCAGCTCGTAAGTATTGGTGAGGTTGCCGTTGTGCCCGAGCACGATGCCGTACGGCGAGTTCACGTAGAACGGCTGCGATTCGGCCGACGACGACGCGCTGCCCGCGGTGGGATAGCGCACGTGCGCCACGCCCATGTCGCCCAGCAGATTGCGCATGTCGCGGGTGCGGAACACGTCGCGCGCCAGCCCCTGCCCCTTGTGCATGTGGAAGCGGCTTTCCTCCGCCGTCACGATGCCGGCAGCGTCCTGGCCGCGATGCTGCAACACCATCAGCCCGTCATACAAAAGCTGGTTGGCTGCAGAATTGGAAACGACTCCGATTACACCGCACATGCTGTGCACCCATTCAAAAAATTATTCAAAGCGAACATGTTTCGCCACGTCGGCAGGCAGCAGCGGCAAGGCCCGCAACGCCATGGCCTGCAGGCTGCCCGACAGCGCGGCCTGCTTCCAGAACTCGGTGCGCGGCAGCGAGGTCAGCCCGGCGGCAAGCGTCAGACCGACCAGGATCACCAAGCCCTTGGCCAGCCCCAGCACCCCGCCCAGCATCTTGTCGGCGCCACCCAGTCCGACTGACTTGACCAGCGACGCCAGCGCATGCCCTGCCAGCAGCACACCAATCAGCACCACCAGAAAAACAATCGAAAAGCCTGCGAAATAGCGGATTGCCGGGGTTTCAATGCCGATGGGCAGCAGCGGTGCCACCATCAGCGCACCCCATTTCCCCGACACGAACGCCAGCATCCAGGCGGCCAGCGAAAACAGCGTGTCGATCATGCCGCGCATCAGGCCGCGCACCACGGTGAGAACCAGCACCAGCAGGACGATAAGGTCGAGCATGCTTATTTTGCGACTACCCGGCCGGTCGGCAAGCCGCTATCGGCCAGTTTTTTCACGGCGGTTTCCGCAGCTTCGCGCGAGGAAAAAGGCCCCACGCGCACGCGTGTCAAGTCGCCCAGCTTGTCGGTGTAGGCCGGCAATCCGGCCAGGACCGCGCGCCCCTTGAGCGCATCGGCCTTGGCGGGATCGGACAGGGCGGCCAGTTGCACCACGAATGCTTCGCTGGCTGCCGCGGGTTTGGGCGGGGCGGGGGGCGCTGCAACGGGCGTTGAAGGCTGCGGCTTGGGGGTCGGTTTGGATGCTTCTGCCTTGGCCGGTTCGACCGTGGAATCTGCCTTGGGTTCGGGCTCAGCGATGGGCCCGGAACTGGAATCGGCCTCAGGCTCGGGCAAGGGCGCCGCGTCCGCCGCATCGGGCGTAGCAGCCTGCTCCAACTGTTCGGGAAGCGTTTCGGGCGCCGCCGCCATGCGCACGGCCAACGGGCTGGCTGGGGGCGGCTCGTCCTCCAGCAGCAGTGGCAGCACGATCACCGCCAGCAGGCTCAGCGCAACCGCGCCGATCAGGCGGCGTCGGGCGTGGCGTTTGAGGTCATTTTCACTGCTGGGTGGCGGCATGGTCGAGCACGGCGGCAACGGTATAGAACGAACCGAAGACGAGAATTCTATCACCTTCGCGGGCCGCGCCCCGCGCCTCTGCGAGCGCCGTATTCACATCCGGCTGCACGCTGATCGCCGCACCGTTCACCTGCCTCAGCAAAATGGCGGCCAGCGCTGTGGCATCCTGCGCGCGCGACGACTCGGGAGTGCACGTCCACCACGCATCGATCTCGCCGGACAGGGCGGCGAACACGCCCGCCGCATCCTTGTCCGCCAGCATGCCCACCACCGCCAGCGTGCGTCCGGCCGCCGGCTGCTCATGCAGGGTGGCGGCCAGCGCCCGCGCCGCTTCCGGGTTGTGCGCCACGTCCAGGATGACTTCCGGCGCGCTTGCGATGCGCTGGAACCGCCCCGGCACGCGTGCCGCGGCGAGCCCCTGGCGGATCGCCGCCTCGCTCACCGGCAAGCGGTCACGCACGGCTTCCAGTGCCGCCAGCGCGCCGGCGGCGTTGCGCAGCTGGTAGGCGCCCGCCATGGCGGGCAGCGGCAAGGCGGGCCAGTGTGTCTCGCGGCCGCGGAAGGTCCAGCGATCGCCTTCTCGCTGCGCGGAAAAATCCTGGCCTACGCAGCGCAGGTCGGCGCCGATGTTCCGGGCATGCGCCAGCAGGCTGGCGGGCGGCGCGGGATCGGCACAGATGGCCGGGCGACCGGCGCGGTAAATGCCCGCCTTCTCGAATCCGATCAGTTCACGGGTGTCGCCCAGGTAATCCATGTGGTCGAGATCGACGCTGGTGACGATGGCGGCATCGGCGTCGAACACGTTCACCGCATCGAGCCGCCCGCCGAGGCCGACCTCGAGGATGGCCACATCGACGCCGGCCTCGATGAACTGCAGCATCGCGCCCAGCGTGCCGAATTCGAAATAGGTCAGCGAGGTGTCGCCGCGCGCGGCATCGATATTTTCAAACGCTGCGACCAGGTCGGCGTCGCTCGCCTCCGCGCCGGCAATCCGCACCCGCTCGTTGTAGCGCAGCAGATGCGGCGAGGTGTAGAGGCCGGTTTTATAGCCTGCGGCGCCGAGGACGGCTTCCAGAAAGGCGCAGGTGGAACCCTTGCCGTTGGTACCGCCGACGACGATCAGCGGAAAGGTCGGGGCAATCCCGAGTGCCTCCTTGACCCGGCGCACCCGGTCCAGGCCAAGCTCGATGGTGCTGGGATGCAACTGCTCCAGCCGCGCCAGCCAGTCGGCCAGCGAAAGGCCCGGATTTACGCGCACACCCTAGGCCGCCAGCGCAGGCCGCCCCATCATCATCGCCAGCGTGGTGGCGAGTTCGTTGCGCATCTGGCGGCGATCGATGATGCGGTCGATGGCGCCCTTGTCGACCAGGAACTCGGCGCGCTGGAAGCCTTCCGGCAGCGTCTCGCGCACGGTCTGCTCGATCACGCGCGGACCGGCGAAGCCGATCAGCGCATTCGGCTCGGCGATGATCAGGTCGCCCAGCATGGCGAAGCTCGCGGACACGCCGCCCATAGTGGGGTCGGTCAGCACCGAGATGAAGGGCAGACGATTGCGCGACAACTGCGTCAGCGCGGCCGAGGTCTTTGCCATCTGCATCAGGGAAAACAGGCCTTCCTGCATGCGCGCGCCGCCGCTGGCGGAGAAGCAGACAAAGGCCGAGTTCGACTCGATTGCCGCTTCCACACCCTGGACGAAGCGCTCGCCGACCACCGAACCCATCGAGCCGCCCATGAACTTGAACTCGAACGCGGCTGCCACCACCGGCACCGCCTTGACGCTGCCGCCCAGCACCACCAGCGCGTCGGTTTCCGAGGTGCCGGCCTGGGCTTCCTTCAGGCGGTCGGGATACTTCTTGCTGTCCTTGAACTTCAACGGGTCGAGCGGCGTCACCTCGGCGCCGATCTCGTGCTGCCCCTCGGCATCCAGCAGCATGGCCAGCCGCGCGCGGGCGCCGATGCGATGGTGGTGACCGCACTTGGGGCACACCTCCAGATTGCTTTCGAGGTCGGCGCGGTAAAGCACCTCGTTGCAGGCCGGGCACTTCGACCACAGCCCTTCCGGCATTGACTTGCGCACTTCCACCCGGCGCTTGATTTTGGGCGGCAGTATTTTCTGGAACCAGCTCACGTTGTTCTCCCCTTATTTCGATGCGGCATCGACGCCGCGGCGCAGTTCGGCCACCAGGTGCCTGACGCGGTCGATGAGTTCGCCGTCGGGCGCATTTTCAATCTCGTTCACGATGCGGCTGCCCACCACCACGGCGTCGGCAATTCGCGCCACCGCTTCGGCCGTCGCCGCGTCGCGGATGCCGAAGCCCACGCCGACCGGCAGGCTGCAATGCCTGCGCACCATGTCCAGTTTGCGCGCGACTTCCTCGGTGTCGAGGTTGGCCGATCCCGTCACGCCCTTCAACGACACGTAATAAATGAAACCGCCCGCGGCAGCCACCACCTGTTCCACGCGCGACTCGGGCGTGGTCGGCGACAGCAGGAAAATCGGGTCGAGTCCGGCGGCCTTGAACACGTCCGACACGCCGGCCGATTCCTCGGGCGGTATGTCCACCGTCAGCACGCCGTCCACCCCGGCGGCCTTGGCAGCCTGGGCAAAGGTCTCGTAGCCCATGTGCTCGACCGGATTGGCATAGCCCATCAGCACCACCGGGGTGGTCGTGTTGGTCTTGCGGAATTCCGCCGTCATCATGAGCACGTCTTTCAGCCCGACCTTGTTCGCCAGCGCGCGCTCGGATGCGCGCTGGATCACCGGGCCGTCGGCCATCGGGTCGGAAAACGGCACCCCCAGTTCGATGATGTCCGCCCCCGCCTCCACCAGTGCGTGCATCAGCGGCACGGTCATGCCCTTGCCGGGATCGCCGGCGGTGATGAAGGGAATCAGGGCTTTCTTGTTTTGCGCTTTCAGCGCGGTAAAGGTCTGGCCGATGCGGCTCATGGTTCGGTCTTCTGAAAAATTCGGTTCAATTGGGAGGGTGGCGGGCTTACAGCGTAATGCCCGACACCTTCGCCACGGTGTTGATGTCCTTGTCGCCGCGCCCGGAGAGATTCACCAGGATGATCTGGTCCTTCTTCATGGTCGGCGCGAGCTTTTTGGCATGGGCGACGGCATGGCTGGATTCGAGCGCAGGGATGATGCCTTCGAAGCGGCACAGGTCGTGGAAGGCGGCCATGGCTTCGTCGTCGTTGATCGCGACATATTCGGCGCGGCCAGCGTCCTTCAGATAACTGTGCTCGGGTCCGACGCCGGGGTAGTCGAGGCCGGCGGAGATAGAATGGGTTTCGATGATCTGGCCGTTTTCGTCCTGCATCAGGTAGCTGCGGAAACCGTGCAGAATGCCAGGGGTGCCGGCCGTGAGCGGGGCGGCGTGCTTGCCGCTTTCCACGCCGGAACCGCCCGCCTCGACGCCGATCAGGCGCACGTCGTCATACGGGATGTAGGGATGGAAGATGCCGATGGCGTTGGAGCCGCCGCCGACGCAGGCGACCACGGCATCGGGCTGGCGGCCGGTCATCTCCGGCATCTGCGTGATGCATTCGCGGCCGATCACGCACTGGAAGTCGCGCACCAGCATGGGATAGGGGTGCGGGCCGGCAGCGGTGCCGAGGATGTAGAAGGTCGATTCGACGTTGGTGACCCAGTCGCGCATCGCCTCGTTCAGCGCGTCCTTCAGCGTTTTCGATCCGCTGGAGACCGGCACCACGGTAGCGCCCAGAAGCTTCATGCGGAAGACGTTGGGCGACTGGCGGGCAACGTCCTCGGCGCCCATGTAGACCACGCACTCCATGCCGTAGCGCGCGGCCACGGTGGCGGAAGCAACCCCATGCTGGCCGGCGCCGGTTTCGGCGATGACGCGCTTCTTGCCCATGCGGCGGGCAAGCAGCGCCTGGCCAATGGTGTTGTTGATCTTGTGCGCGCCGGTATGGTTGAGGTCCTCGCGCTTGAGGTAGATCTGCGCGCCGCCGTATTGCTCGCTCAAACGCCTGGCGTGATACACCGGGCTGGGGCGGCCGACGTAGTGCTTCAGCTCGTATTCGAATTCGGCGATGAAGGCGGGATCGTTGCGCGCCTTGTCATACTCGACGCGCAGTTCCTCCAGCGCGGCCATCAGGGTTTCGGCGACAAAAATGCCGCCGTAGGGGCCGAAATGGCCGCGGGAATCGGGGAGATCAGTCAGCTTCATGATGCTTCTTTCGCTTTCGCAATGAATTGCGCAATCTTGTGCGCGTCCTTGATGCCTTTCGAGACTTCCACGCCGGAGGACACGTCCACCGCCCAGGGATGAACGCGTTCGACCGCCTCGGCGACGTTGTCGGGCATCAGTCCACCCGACAGGATGACCGGCTTTGCCAAGTCCGCCGGAATCAGGCTCCAGTCGAAGCGTTCCCCGGTGCCACCCGGCACGCCCGGCACGTACGCGTCCAGCAAAAGCCCGCGCGCGGCATTGAAGTCAGCCGCGCATTTTAGCAAATCCGTGTCCTGATTCACGCGCACCGCCTTGATATACGGCCGGCCGTAGCGCGCGCAGTCGGCCGGGGTCTCGTCGCCGTGGAATTGCAGCAGATCGAGCGGGACGGCATCGAGCACCCGCTGGATGAACGCAGGATCGGCATTCACGAACAGGCCGACCGACTGCACGAAGGGCGGCAGTGCGCGCACCAGTTCGGCAGCGGTCTCGACCGACACCTTGCGCGGGCTTTTTTCATAGAACACGAAACCCAGCGCATCCGCCCCCGCGTTGCAGGCGGCATGCAGATCCTGCAGTCGGGTAATGCCGCAGATTTTTACGCGAACAGCCATCGTTCAGAGCTTTCCGGCAGGGCAAAGTGCGCAGGATACCGGATATGGGTGAGGTACAGCCCGGCGGCGTCGAAGGTGGGCGCAGCCAGCGTGCGGTCACGGCCTTGAAGGATCTCGCCCACCCATTCAGGAGGCTGGCTGCCTGCGCCGACCTGGACCAGGCAGCCCATCAGGTTGCGCACCATGTGATGCAGAAATCCATCGGCACGGAAGTCGCATAAAAGATAATCGCCGCGCCGCTCGATGTGCGCAAGCCGCAACTCCTTGACTGGCGATTTAGCCTGGCATTCGGCAGCGCGGAAGGCGGAAAAATCGTGTTGCCCGATCAGGTGTGCCGCCGCCCGGTTCATCGCGTCGGCTTCGAGCGGACGGTGGTACCAACCCACCAGCCCATGGTTGATGCCGGGCCGCACCGGGTGGTTCAGCAGCACATAGCGATAGCCGCGCTGGCTGGCGGCAAAACGCGCATGGAAATCCTCGCTCACATCCCGCGCCCACAGCACCGCCACGCCTGGCGGCAGGTGGCTGTTGACGCCGCGCACCCAGGCGGTGATCGGGCGCTTCGCGTCGGTATCGAAATGCGCCACCTGGAACGCCGCATGGACGCCGGTATCGGTGCGGCCGGCCGCGGTGACGGCGGTTTTCTTGCAGGCGATTGCCGACACCGCGGCTTCCAGCGCATCCTGCACGCCGCAGCCCTGCGACTGCGACTGCCAGCCGCAAAAGCCGACGCCGCAATATTCAAGACCCAGTACGATTCTCATTTCACCTTGGCCTTATGCCAACACGATCCACAGCAGAAGCAAGCCCGCGAGTATGACGATGCTGTCACGGCTTTGCCAGCGCTCGGCCTCGAGGGTATAGGTGACCGGCGTCGTTTCGTCGGGCAGCGGCGCGGGCAGCGGCGCGCGCAGCGCCTCCAGCCAGTTTGCCGGTTTCGGCGCCCGCTCGACGTAGTCGAGCGTCAGTCCCAGGCGCACCGCGAAGGCGCGGCGGTCGAAGCCGAGCCAGGTCAATGGGCGGGCCAGCGCGTACAGGCCGTAAATCAGTCGGGGGCGGGACGTGGTGGCCAGCAAGAGCGCCAGCCCGGCCAGCATCAGCGCCAGCCGGCCTGTGCGCAGGGCGCCCTGCTGCAGCCCCTCGACGCTGGGGCTCGCCCAATCCAGCGCCGGCCACAGTGCCGTGCCCGGCAAGGCATAGGCATAGGTAAGCAGCAGCACCGCCAGCAACCAGCGGGTACGGCGCAGCAAACGCAGCAGTTGGATGCGGGCAGGCGCAAACAGAAAGGCCGTCGCGGTAGCGACGGCCAGGACAATCAGCGGAGACAGGGCGGCGCGTTCCACCGCCACCGCCCACCCGCACCACAACAGGATGCGGGCAGCCGGATGGACAGTATTAGCCAAGCGAACTCAACATGCCTTTCGCGTCATCTTTTTGCTTGTCGTTGCCTTCGGCCAGCACCTCGTTGAGGATTTCACGGGCGCCTTCCTTGTCGCCCATTTCCACATAGGCGCGTGCAAGATCAAGCTTGGTGCCGACTTCGTCCAGCTCCAGATCGCTGGCGCTGGATTCACCCAGATCAAGGTCAAGGCCGCTGAAATCGAATTTGCTATCCGGGCCGTTGTCCTCGTCCAGACCCAGATCGAGTTTCAGGGTGTCATCTGCCGTCGCCGGCAGGTCCAGATCAGGCAGGTCGAAGTTGAGGTCGAGTGCATCCTCCTTCTCCTGGGCCGTTTCGGGCGGTGCATCGAAATTGAGCACATGGCCCGCGGATTCGAACTCCATCGGCGCAATATCAGCCATGGCATCAGGCTCGGGCTCGGCGCTGATTTCCAGGGCGGCTGGCGGCTCGAACGCAGCAGGTTCGGCCGCAAAATCGTTCGCAAATGTCACGGCGCCGCCGGCAACCGCATCCGTGGCGGCCACCGTTGCCGCGGGGGCGGCACTCGACTGCTCGCCGCCATACAGCGGATTGGTCGGATCGATGCTGCGGCCCATTTCGCAGGCCTTGTCCCACAGCGGACTCGTTTTTCCGCCGATCGCAGCAAAAAGTTCGCCGGCAACCGACTCGAATGACGCTGTATTGCGCCGGGCGGCGTAGATTTCCAGCAGCTTGACGTAGACCTCGTGGCGATCCGGGTTTTTGCTGATGGCTTCCTTGAGGATTTCCTCGGCCTGTGCATCGCGGCCATAGGCCATGTACACCTCGGCTTCGGCGATGGGATCGACGTCATGCGTGTCGATGGTGCCCAGACCCGCCTGGCTGAAATCGGTCAGGAAAGATGTATCGCCGGTGTTGACGCTGCCCCCGGATGCAGCGCCGATCACGGTATTGGGACGCACATCGCCGCCCGTCATGATGCTGTCTTCCATCGCGGTGTTGCCGGTTTTGCGGCGACGTCCGCCGCCTGCCATCATCCACCACAGCACGCCGCCGAGACCCAGCGCGGCGAGGCCGCCGCCCCAGTAAAGCGGGTCGGCCATCAGGGGGTCGTACCAGTTTTCTGCGGGCTCGGGGCTGACCGCAGGTGCCTTGACGACGGGCACGACCGGCGCAGGAACAAGGGCGGGCTTGGCTTCTTCCGGAGCGGGTTTGGTTTCCATCTGGGCAGGGGCAGGGGCAGGCACAGGCGGTGCAGGAACCGTGGCGTCAGCCAGCGCCTTTTCCTTCATGTCGACCAGTTTCTGCATGTCCTGAACCTGCTTTTCCAGCAGGGCGACACGCTGACTCGATTCCTTGAGGGATTTTTCTCGCGCAGTGGCATCTTCTTCCTGGGCGCGCAGCTTTTCCTGCAGGGCACGGGCTTCGTCCGCCTTGCTGCCAGCCGCCGCAACCGGCGGGGTGGCTTTGGACAGTTTCACAACGTCCTTCTGCGCTCCAGGCGCCGGCTTGGCGCGGTCTTCCACCTTGGGTGTGATCTTGCCGGTGGTGGCCTGGTCCGGGGCAGCCTTCGCCTCCGGGGGGGCGCTCACCGCGCCGGCCAGTTTCTGGCGGTAGGCACGCCAGTCGTCGGCCTGCAGTTTGAGTTCCCGCACCGCTTCCTGTTGCGGAATGGCGGCGACTTGTTCAGCCGACGGCACGTTGAGCGTTTTACCCGCTTTCAGCCGGTTCACATTGCCATCGAACGCCTGGGCGTTTTCGCGATACAGGCCCAGCAGGGTCTGCTCCAGGCTGACGCCTTCGGGCCGTACGCGGTTGGCAATGCCGCTCAGTGTGTCGCCCCGCTTGACCGTTACGCGATCCGGCGCGGCGGCTTGGGGAGCAGGCGCCGGCTTGCTTGCTTCGGCAGGCGCGGGGGTTTTCGGAGCAGCCGGAGCCGTCGCGGCTTTCGGAACAGGTGCAGGTGCGGGCTTGGCAGCCGGCGTCTTGGCCGGCACAACGGCCACCGGTGCCACCGTCTGGGGCGCGGCCATGCCAGGCGGATCGAGCAGCATGGTGTATTCGCGCACCAGCCGGCCCGAAGCCCAGTTCAGTTCAACCAGCATGTCGATGAAAGGGTCGGTCACCGGGCGGCTGGAGGTCACTTTCAGCACCGCCCTGCCGTCGGGCTTCGTCTCGACCGAGAAACGCAGGGAAGACAGAACGGGGGCGTATTCGACCCGGGCGTCACGAAACGCCTGATCGGAAGCGAGGTTTGCCGACAGGCTTTGGAGTTCAGCCTTGTCTGCTGCAAACAGTTCGATCTCGGCAGCCAGGGGCTGGCCCAGCGCCGAGGTGACCGACAGCCTGCCCAACCCGGCGGCGTTCGCCATCAGCGGCACGGCAATCAGTCCGGCGGCCACCAGTTGGGTGGTGAAGCGCTTCAATTTCATCCCGTATCTCCCTATTCGCCCCGCGCGGCGGGGCTGTTGAATCCTTGACGCCACTATTGACGGCTCGTCAGGCGCAATCTTTAATGCATTAATCGCACCAGCGCTGGATTTTTCGCTCTACAGCCTTATCCAGTCAGGCTTCCAGCAAGATCCGCAGCATGCGGCGCAGCGGCTCCGCTGCCCCCCACAACAGCTGATCCCCGACCGTGAACGCGGTCAGGTACTCGGGGCCCATGTTGAGCTTGCGCATGCGGCCGATCGGCACGGTCAGCGTGCCGGTCACCGCAGCGGGGGTGAGTTCGCGCATGGTGATGTCACGGTCGTTCGGCACCACTTTCACCCACGGGTTGTGGGCGGCAATCAGGCCGTGGATGTCGGCCAGCGGCACGTCCTTGGTCAGCTTGATGGTGAGCGCCTGCGAATGGCAGCGCATCGCGCCGACGCGCACGCACAGGCCGTCGATCGGGATCGGCTTGTCGCTGCGGCGCATGATCTTGTTGGCTTCGACCTGCGCCTTCCACTCTTCCTTCGACTGGCCGGATTCGAGCGCCACGTCGATCCACGGAATCAGGTTACCGGCCAGCGGCACCGGCCAGGCGTCGACCGGATAGCGGTCGGAGCGGATGAAGTCGGCCACCTTGCGGTCGATTTCGAGGATGGCCGAGGCCGGGTCGTCGATCAGCGACTTCACTTCGGCATGCACCGCGCCCATCTGCTGGATCAGTTCGCGCATGTTGCGCGCGCCGGCGCCCGAGGCGGCCTGGTAGGTCATCGGCGACACCCACTCGACCAGCCCGGCGTCGAACAGCCCGCCCATCGCCATCAGCATCAGCGACACCGTGCAGTTGCCGCCGACGTAGGTCTTGACGCCATTGGCAATGCCGTCGCGGATCACGTTGCCGTTGACCGGGTCGAGGATGATGATCGCCTCGTCCTTCATCCTGAGCGTCGAGGCGGCGTCGATCCAGTAGCCGTTCCAGCCTGAGGCGCGCAACTGCGGGTAGATCTCTTTCGTGTAGTCGCCGCCCTGGCAGGTGATGATGGTGTCGCACAGCTTCAATTCGTCGATGCTGCTGGCATCCTTCAGCGGCGGCAGCTGCCCCCCATCAATCGTGCGGCCGATGTCGGGGGCCTTGCCGCCGACGTTCGACGTGGTGAAGAACACCGGATCGATGTGGTCGAAATCGCGCTCTTCCTTCATACGGCCCATCAGCACGGAACCCACCATGCCGCGCCAGCCGATCAGTCCTACCTTCATCATGTTCGTCTCCAAAAATTCTTATCCGCGAAGGACGCGAAGGTTCGCGAAGAAAAGCACTTCTTGGCGCTTCTTCGCGTCCTTCGCGGAAAAATCACATCGCCTTCACCACCGCGTCGCCCATCTCGCTGCACGACACTTTCTGCGTGCCCTCGGTCCAGATGTCGCCGGTGCGCAGGCCCTGCGCGATCACCTTCTTCACTGCGTTCTCGATGCGGTCGGCGGTCGCCAGGTCGGCGAAGGTGTAGCGGTACATCATCGCCACCGACAGGATGGTCGCCAGCGGGTTCGCCAGGTTCTTGCCGGCGATGTCGGGCGCGGAGCCGTGGATCGGCTCGTACATGCCCTTGTTGTGCTCGTCGAGCGAGGCCGACGGCAGCATGCCGATCGAGCCCGACAGCATCGAGGCCGCGTCCGACAGGATGTCGCCGAAGAGGTTGCCGGTCACGATGGTGTCGAACTGCTTGGGCGCGCGGATCAGCTGCATCGCCGCGTTGTCGACGTACATGTGCGAGAGCGCGATCTCGGGATAGTCCTTCGACACCTCGATCATCACTTCCTTCCACAGCTCGGAGCATTCCAGCACGTTGGCCTTTTCCACCGAGCACAGCTTCCTGCCGCGCTTCATCGCGATGCCGAACGCCACGTGCGCCACGCGGCGCACTTCGGATTCGGAATACAGCATGGTGTTGAAGCCGACGCGCTCACCGTTCCGAACCTCGATCCCGCGCGGCTGGCCGAAATACACGTCGCCCGTCAGCTCGCGCACAATCATCAGGTCGAGCCCGGACACCACTTCGGGCTTGAGCGAGGACGCACCAGCCAGTTCCGGATACAGCAGCGCCGGACGCAGGTTGGCGAACAGATTCAGTTCCTTGCGAATGCGCAACAGGCCGCGCTCGGGGCGCAGCGGACGGTCGAGCGTGTCGTACTGCGGGCCGCCAACGGCGCCGAGCAGCACGGCATCGGCCACGCGCGCAAGTGCAAGCGTCGCTTCAGGCAACGGGTCGCCCGCCGCGTCGTAGCCGGCGCCGCCGATGGGCGCGGTTTCCATTTCGATTTTCGCGCCGTCGGCTTTCAGGACGTCCAGCACCTTGACCGCCTGCGAAACGATTTCCGGACCAATGCCGTCACCCGGCAAGACTGCAATTTTCATGTTCTCAAACCTTATTGTCCGCAAAGGACGCGAAGGTCACGAAGAAAAGCCTTTCTTCGCGTTTCTTCGCGTCCTTCGCGGATGAAAAATTTCATGCAAACAACCACGGCGCTTCGACCTTGCGCCGTTCTTCGTACGCCTTGATTTTCTCGCCCTGCAACAGGGTCAGGCCGATGTCGTCCAGACCATTGAGCAGGCGATGCTTGCGTCCGCCGTCGACCTCGAACGCCAGCACCTCGCCGCCCGGCGTGGTGACGGTCTGCTTGTCCAGATCGACCTTGAGCCGGTAGCCCTCGCTGGCTTCGCATTCGCGGAACAGGCGTTCGACGGTGGCGGCATCGAGCACGATCGGCAGGATGCCGTTCTTGAAGCAGTTGTTGTAGAAGATGTCGGCGTAGGACGGCGCGATGATGGCGCGGATGCCGTAGTCCTCAAGCGCCCACGGCGCGTGCTCGCGGCTCGACCCGCAGCCGAAGTTGTCGCGCGCGAGCAGCACCGAAGCGCCCTTGTAGCGCGGGAAGTTCAGCACGAACTCGGGGTTGGGCGTGCGCGTGGCGGGGTCCATGCCCGGCTCGCCGTGGTCGAGATAACGCCATTCGTCGAACAGGTTGGGGCCGAAGCCGGCGCGCTTGATCGACTTCAGGAACTGCTTCGGGATGATCGCATCGGTATCCACGTTGGCACGATCCAACGGCACGACCAATCCATCCAACACTGTGAACTTGCGCATCACTTGCTCGCTTCCTCTGATTTTTCTTTTTCGCCGCTTTTTTGCATCTTCTCGCCGACCCATTCGCCGGCCTTCTTGACGCCGCGTTCTGTCGCTTCGGCGCCTTTCTTGATGCCACGTTCGGTCGCTTCTGCGCCTTTTTTGACACCGCGCTTCGTCGCCTCGACACCCTTCTTGATGCCGCGCTCAGTGGCCTCCGCGCCCTTCTCGATGGTTTCGCCCGTCTTTTGGGCTACGCTTTTTTCTTCAGCCCATGCGCCTTGCACCATCGCCAGCAACAGCAACAACCCGAAAATTCGTTTCATCGCTCACTCCTTTCGCACATCAACGAAATGTCCGGCACACGCGGCGGCGGCGGCCATCGCCGGGCTGACCAGATGGGTCCTGCCGCCCTGCCCCTGCCGCCCCTCGAAATTGCGGTTGGAGGTGGAGGCGCAGCGCTCGCCCGGCTCCAGCCGGTCGGCGTTCATCGCCAGACACATCGAGCAGCCGGGCTCGCGCCACTCGAAGCCGGCTTCGATAAAGATCTTGTCCAGGCCCTCGGCCTCGGCCTGCTGCTTAACCAGGCCGGAACCCGGCACCACCATCGCCAGCTTGACATTGGAGGCGACCTTGCGGCCCTTCGCCACGCCGGCGGCTTCGCGCAGATCCTCGATACGCGAGTTGGTGCACGAGCCGATGAACACCTTGTCCACCGGAATATCGGCGATCGGCGTGCCGGCCGCCAGGCCCATGTATTCCAGCGCGCGCGTCCAGTCCTGCCGCTTGACCTCGCTCGGCGCATTGGCCGGGTCGGGCACGCGGCCGCCGATGGTCGTCACCATCTCGGGCGAGGTGCCCCAGGTCACCTGCGGTTCGATCTTCGCGGCGTCGAGTTCGACCACGCGGTCGAACCTGGCGTCGGCATCCGAATGCAGCGTGTTCCACCACGCCACCGCCTGGTCCCAGGCTGCGCCCTTGGGCGAATAGGGACGGCCCTTCACATAGTCGATCGTGGTCTGGTCGACCGCCACCATGCCGGCGCGCGCGCCAGCCTCGATCGCCATGTTGCACAGCGTCATGCGGCCTTCCATGGAGAGCGCACGGATCGCCGAGCCGCCGAATTCCAGCGCATAGCCGGTGCCGCCGGCGGTGCCGATCTCGCCGATGATGGCAAGCGCGATGTCCTTGGCGGTCACGCCTTTTCCGAGTTGGCCTTCGACCTTGACCAGCATGGTTTTCGACGGCTTCTGCCACAGGCATTGCGTGGCCAGCACGTGCTCGACTTCGGAGGTGCCGATGCCGAACGCCAGCGCGCCGAACGCGCCGTGCGTCGAGGTGTGAGAATCGCCGCACACCACGGTCATGCCGGGCAGGGTCAGGCCCTCTTCGGGGCCGATGACGTGGACGATGCCCTGGCGGATGTCATCCATCCTGAATTCGGTGATGCCGAATTCGGCGCAGTTGGCGTCGAGCGTCTCCACCTGCAGGCGCGAGATCGGGTCGGCGATGCCCTGGCTGCGGTCGGTCGTCGGCACGTTGTGGTCCGGCACGGCGATGGCCGCATCAACCCTGCGCGGGGTGCGATGGGCGAGCTTCAGCCCCTCGAATGCCTGCGGGCTGGTGACTTCGTGCACCAGATGGCGGTCGATGTAGAGCAGCGTGGTGCCGTCGGCCTCGACGTGGACCACGTGGGCGTCCCACAATTTCTGGAATAAGGTGAGTCCTGACATGCGGAATAAGGCGTCACAGCGCATAAAACGCTGATTATTTCATAGCTTGAGGGGTGCAGGCACGGTTTTTGTCTTCCCCCATAGGGCATAGACCGCCCATGCCAGCGCCGCGCTTACCGCAGCCAGGGTAAAGGTCCACGCCGACCCCAACGTGTCCCAGGTCAGCCCGCTGGCCAAGCCGCCGATGGTGCCGCCGACACCGTAAGAGATGCTGGTGTAGAGCGCCTGCCCGCGCGCCTGGTGACGGCCGCGAAAATGCTGGTGGATCAGCGCCACCGCCGCCGCGTGGTAGGTGCCGAAGGTGAAGGCGTGCAGGGTCTGCGCGCCCCACACCACCCAGGCCGACTCCACCCCCCAGGCGATCAGCAGGAAGCGCAGCACCGCCAGCGCGAAGCTCGCCAGGATCAGGCGGCGCGGCGTCACCCGGGCGAAGATGCGCGGAATGATGAGGAAAATGCCGATTTCGCAGATCACCCCAAGCGCCCACAGCCAGCCGACGGTGGACTTGTCGTAGCCGTGGTCGACCAGATAGATCGAATAGAAGATGTAGTAGGGCCCGTGCGTCACCGCCATCAGCAGGCAGGCGGCGAGCAGGGAGGCCACCTCGGGCCGCTTCAGCACGTCCCACACGGAGATATGGTCGCTGGCGTGCGGCAGGATCTCGGCCTCGGGAATCACCCGCGCGAACGCGACGATGCCCAGCATGACCGCCATCACCGCCCACGGCAGCCAGGCGATCGACACATGGTCGAAGGCATAGCCCAGCCCCACCACCATCAGGATGAAACCGATCGAGCCCCACAGGCGGATACGGCCGTAGCCATCGATGCGCTCGCCCAGATGCGACAGCGTCATCGCCTCGACCAGCGGCAGCGACGCGCTCCAGAAAAAGCCCAGCGCCGCCATCACCGCAAACAGCCACCAGAAACTGCTGCCGAAGAACACCCCGGCGAACACGACCACGCTGCCCAGCGCCGCGATCTGCACGCTCGCGGTGCGGCGGCCGGTGCGGTCGGCGATGTGACCCCAGATGTTGGGCGCAAAAATCCGCATCACCTGCAACAGCGACATCAGCACGCCGATCTGGACCGCATTGAACGCCAGCGACTGCAGGTACAGCCCCCAGAACGGCGACATCGCACCGACGAAGGCAAAGTAGAAGAAATAGAAACCGGACAGGCGCCAGTAGGGGAGGTTGGGCATGAACTCAGACTGCCGCGCAGGCGGCCAAAACGCAGCGCGCATTATGCGGCTTCGGAATGGATGCGGGAAATCTCCCGCGCGGCCGCATGCCGAGCCGGCCCGGGATCCGGCTTTGGGTGCGGGCGCCCGCGTCGCGGGGCGGGGCTTACTTCAGAACGAAGGTCAGCTTCATCCTGACGGTGTACTCGGCGATCTTGCCCTTGTTCACCTTGACGCTCTGGTCCATCACCCATGCGCCAGTGATGTTCTCCAGCGACTCGGCCGCCTTCGCGATCCCCTGCTTCAGCGCGTCGTCAAAGCTCTTTTTGGAACCCGCCGTGACCTCGATGGTTTTTGCGATGCTCATGATGCCCCCCTCTCGAATGAACAGAATGCCCACATTCAGACTATCAATTTGCGCCTGAAATCCAACTTCAAAATCGTCCCCGCCGCCCCTATTTCATCGACGAACGCAGCTTGATCGCTTCGCCCGCCACCACAAACACGCCGTTGCCACGATGATGCAGCGTCTGCGGCTGCTTGACGGCGGTATCGACCCACGCCTGCACCCCTTCCAGGATGAAAAAGTTATAGCGATTCACCAGCCGCGTATCGGCCACCCGGCATTCCAGGCTGGCATAGCACTCGGCGATCAGCGGTGCCTGCACCTCGGAGGCCTCGACCGGCGTAAGGCCGAATTTGGCAAACTTGTCGACCGCAAGCCCGGAGCAGTTGCCGATTCCCACCACCTGTTTCGCCAGTTCCAGCGTCGGGATGTTGATCACGCATTCCTTCGTCGCACGCAGCGTGTCGAACGAGGCATTGCGGCCGCTGATCACGCAGCCTATGAGCGGCGGCTCGAATTCCATCATGGTGTGCCACGACATCGTCATGATGTTGGCGCGCCCCTTGCGGGCGGTCGTCACCAGCACCACCGGACCGGGCTCCAGCAGGCCGTAGACCTTCGCCAGCGGATAGGATCGTTTCGCCATGGCGGCATCTCCTTGCAGGGATCGGACGCTTTCAGCTTAGTCCGTCCAGCGCGTCTGTCACAGATTGTCACATTCTGGAACCGCCGCGACACAGCCTGGCCCCACACCCTTCCTACCATGCACTCACCCCAGGCAATCAATCAACCTGCATGGGGACATTTCAAACTGCATAGGAGTGATTCATGAAGCACACTGCACACGCCCTGGTTTTCGGTTCCCTGGCCGCCCTCCTTTCGGCATCCGCACTGGCCGACCACAACAGCCCCCATGGTTCCGGCTGGGCCAACATGCCGAATGACATCCACAACACCCGCATCGAGGATGGCCTCAGCGGGACCGAGTTCAGAGACTTCGTGCGTCAGGGCGCCGGCGCCGACACGCTCAACCGCTATCTGGACAGCAGCACCCGCCTGAAGGGTTCCGGCCCTTCCACCACGACCCGCGGCGGCAGCCGCCGCTAGGCAAATGGCGGGCATGCGTCCCGCACTGAAGCAAGGCCGTGACCCGCTTGGGCACGGCCTTTTTGATGGCCGGTGCAGCGTCGAGACACAAGCCGTCCGCCCAGGCTGCCGTTCCGGCTGACGCACCTTGAAAGCGGGGGAGACGTGACCTACCTTTAACTATTAGTACGGAAGTCTGAAGGAGAGTCGTCATGCTGCACGTTTCAACCGATATCAACCAGCTCATCAACAAACAGGCAACCGATCCTGGTTTTCCCCACGCGCCGCTGGACTGGACGCGCGAGGAAACCCTGAAAGCCGCGAAGTCAGAAGGGCTTGAACTCACGGAAGACCATTGGGAAACCCTGCGCGCGCTGCAAAGCTATTACGCAAACCACGAAGACGAAACCGTCATCAACCTGCGCGATCTTCACGACGCCCTGGACGAGCACTTCCACCCGAAAGGCGGCATCAAGTACCTGTACACCCTGTTCCCGGGTGGACCCATCGCCCAGAGTTGTCGCCTTGCCGGGCTGAAGGCGCCGTACATCGCCACCGACCCCAGCTTCGGCAGCGTGGCTTAGCAGTCTGGTCGCTGCACGCAGCGACATTCTGGCTCCGGCACAATTGAGCCATGGCGCTGCGGGGGCGCCCATCCCTGCACACAGTCCGCTCCTGCCTTAACGACGCACCCATTATCGGGCCGGTATCACCCGCCAATACTGCGTGACCCCGATCGCCCGTACCCCTCGAAAAATGGCGGGTAAGCGGCCAGCGCGATCCACGCATCGACCTTGAAACCCGATCCGGATTGTTTTTGGCCGCCAGCCCGAGCCTGTCGGCAATAGAACCGTTCATGCAGACTTTGCCATGCCATGACGCACATCCGGCGCTTGATCAAAGCCGATAATCCCCACATACTCGCCAAAAAAGGCTGTTGAGCTTGTGCTCCACGCCCTTTGCCCAACTTTGACGCCAGGCATAGAACCCATTTGGCCACCCCGACTGCACCTCCCCGGATCGACCTGCAGACCCTGCAACTCGACGATGCGCGCGCCCTGCTGAAGCACGACGCCAGGAACAGCGAACAGGATCCCGGCGAGTCAGACTCCGACTATTTGCAGCGCGTGATCGACGGCCTGTGCGAACTCTCGCTCAAGGACCCGTTGACCGGTCTGGGCAACCGCCGGCATTTTCTTTCCGTGCTCGAACGTTCGATCGAAGCCGTCGCACGTTCCGGTGAAACGGTATTGCTGCTGCTGCTGGACATCGACCACTTCAAGTCCATCAATGACAGCCATGGCCACCTGGCAGGCGACCTGGTGCTGCAGGCCGTCGCCAGTTGCCTGGCACATTGCGTGCGCCCCATGGATACCGTCGCCCGCTATGGCGGCGAAGAGTTCGCCGTGATCCTGCCCAGTTGCCGCCCCCTTTTCGGGCTCACCGTGGCCGAGCGGATTCGCCGAACCATTGCATCGCTCTCGATCCCCGTGGCACCCCTGCAGAACATCCAGACCACGATCAGCATCGGCGGCGCCTACGCGCCGGAATGGGTGCGCTCCACCACCGATTTGTGGATCGAGCGCGCCGACCAACAGCTTTACCGTGCCAAATCCGACGGCCGTAATCAGGTCTGCCTGGAGCAGCCTCAGGAACTGTCGGTGAGCGCGGAGGAAAAAGGCCTGTTGTTCGGCAACCTCAACATGGATGAGCCGGTCACGATTGAAGCCATTTCAGGCAACGCGCCCCTTGATGCCGCGAGCAACGACACCCATCGAGTAATCGCATGAACGATGTATTGACCCCCACCGCTGAACACCAGGATGTCGCCAAGGTGCCCCTGAAACCCCTGGGCAAGGTACTTGCCGTCACCAGCGGCAAGGGCGGCGTCGGCAAGACCTTTGTGTCCGCCAACCTCGCCGCCGCCCTGGTCAAGCGCGGCTACAAGGTGCTGGTTCTCGATGCCGACCTCGGCCTCGCCAATCTCGACGTGGTGCTCAACCTCTACCCCAAGATCACCCTGCACGACGTGTTCACCGGCAAGGCCAAGCTGGAAGAGGCCATTCTCCCGGCTCCCGGCGGGTTTTCCGTGCTGCTGGCCGGCTCCGGCATGGTCGAGTATTCGCGCCTGACCACCGAAGTGCGCAACGAATTCCTGCGCATCATTAGCGGCCTGGTGCCGCATTACGACGTCGTGCTGCTGGATACCGGCGCGGGAATTTCGGACGTTGTGCTGTTCGCGGTTTCGCTTGCCTCCGAAGTGCTGATGGTGGCCACGCCCGAACCCACCTCGCTCACCGATGCCTACGCCACCATCAAGGTGCTGGTGGGCCAGCAGCAGCGGCAGACCGTGCGGGTGATCGTCAACCAGACTGCCCGTCCGGGGACTGGCCTGGCCATCACCAACCAGCTGCAGCATGTGCTTGACCGCTTCGTCGTCACCGACCCCGCCCACCCCATCCGCCTGGTTCACATGGGCGACATTCCCGTCGACCCCGAAGTGCGTCAGGCGGTGATGCGTCGCCAGTTGATGATGGCGACCACGCCTGGCTGCCCGGCCAGCCAGGCCATCTCGCAGATCGCCCTCCATCTGGAAAAAAGCGTCATCCCCAGGCCCGCATAATTCCCGGTCAACCTGGGGAACAGGCTGCGCTCTCTATTCAGGAGCCACCCCGGAGCGGGGCTTGACCAGCGCCATCACCTTGTCCGGCGGCATCCTCAGCAAGGCACCGATCTCGCGATAATCGTCAGGCAGGGCAGCGTTGTCCCATCCCAGGGCGGAATGCCGCGCCAGATTGACCGCCAGCGCCACATTGCGCACCCGGCTCGTATTCGCCTGCGACGGATCCGTCAAATTCCGCAGCAACTCGGGCAGTTGCCATTCAGTCGTCAACTGGCGCTGCAATTCCACACCGGCAAACCCCAGCACCTGCTTCTGCACATCCATGCTGCGCAGGCTGGGATCCGCCGCCAGCCGCCGGGCGATCTCGATCATCTGATCCGGATTGAAACACCACATCAGCATTTCGGATGTGTACGTCAGCAACGCGGATACAAACACCTCTTCCGCGTGCAGGTCGTGCAGGCGCAGCGCCCAGTCATAGGCGTAATGCGCTGCACGCTGGGCCCGGCGAACGGTTTGCAGCAGATGCACCAATGCAATGCGATGATCGCTCAGCCTGTCCTCGGCGATCGGCATTGCCGGCACTTCGCGGAAGAAGGTGTCCAGGCCCAGCATGAGCAGCGTCTGCTTCACGTCGACCAGTTCGTAGGTCTGGTTGCGGTGCTTGTGCGTCTGCAGGTAGCGCAGCAGCTTGACCGTCATCAGCGGATCGTCGGTCACCACATCGGCAATGCTGCGGGCATCGAGCAGGTTTTCATCGGCGCGCAGCCGTTCCAGTTCGCGCGCGGTGTAACGCAGCACGGGAATATCCGCCTGCCCAAGATAGGCAAGCCAGGCTGCCAGGCTTTGCGGTTGCTGCGGCATCCTTCCTCCAGTTACGCCATGACGCATGGGTAGCCCATACGCTACCCCTAATTGGGTAATCGGTGTGCGCAACCGTAACTTGAATCAGCGCCCAGAGGCCCGGACACACGTCGACCCGAATCCGGCCGGGCCATTCTCGTGATGCTTATCGCATATAGGCGAAGCCCTCTTCCTGCTGCAGCCGCACGATTTCCGCATCGGCCATCGGGACCATCTTGACGAAACCGTGGATGTCCTCGGGATTGAAACCCTGAAGCCGGGCGGCCGCCCGGCACATGCGGTATTCGACCACATCCCCCACGGACAGGCTCTGCGCCCGGTGCATCAGGTCCTTGTTCTTTGCGTAGTTCCTGATTGCAAAAAACGGAATGGCGCCGCCATGCAGAACGATCACGATTTTGTTGTCCAGCGGATCGGCGCCGTTCAGGATGCTGATCAAGCTTGCCCGGTCGAGCACGCTCGTCAGGCCGGCAGTCGATCCCGACGTCGTATCGAACACCACCTTCTGCTTGCTATAGGTTTGCTGAATCACGGGTGCGCTGCCCCACGGGGCCAGGCTATTCGCGTGAACATGACCCGCTTGGGCCGACAGCGCAAGCATGGGTAACAGGAAAAATCCCCACTTCATTAGCTCACTCCAATCAGGATTTTTATCTGTGAAAAATCGCTGAATATCTCACCCGAAATGCCAGGGGCCTGCCCAGCGGGCAGGCCCCTGTGCGGTCACGGATTATTTCTTCAGCTGCGGCTGGTCAAGGTAGCGGATGTCCTTCACCGGCAGCGGCAACGGGTTGATGTACTTGTAGCCCTTGCCCTGCCAGTAAGCCACTTCGGGGAAACCCGCCGGCACCACGGTGACGAAGCCATGCATGTCCTCGGTGGTGAATCCGGCCGCCTTCATGGCATTGAAGCACATCTTGAATTCGACCCCCTCCTTTGCCAGTTCGGCCATCTTGTCCATGGCGCTCTGGTATTTGAGGTAATTCTCCTTGGCAAAGGCACGCAACTCGGGCCCATGGGTAACGACCACGACCTTGCCACCGGTCACACGCTGGGTATTTTTCACGAAGTTGTAAAGCGTGTTCAGCATCTGCGGATCGGTATAGTTGACGTCGAAAACCGTATCGGTCACCGGCATCGCATGCATGTCGGCCTTGGCTGTGCCATAGGGCGAAAACTCGGTTGCCAGTGCCTGATGCAGCGGCATCAATGCAAAAACGGTCGCGACCGCAATCCCCGTCAATTTGATATTCATGTTTCTGTCTCCTCATTGCTATTCAGGTGCGCACAGGATCCCGCCCGACCGCGCACAAAAGCCGGGCTTTGTTATAGCAACCGATGCAACAACGGTTGTATTCGAATGTGGTCGGTCATGGCGCCCCATCGCGAACGCTGGCGAGCCGAATCAAACAGTGTGCAGCCAATCGGACAGGAATTTGGCTTCTGCCAGGATCGCGTCCGGATCGCCCAGGGCGTTGGCAATCAAGCTGATCCCCTGCAGCGAGGCCACCATATGCAGGGCCAGTGAAGATGCTTTCTGCTTTGTTTTTCCCAACAGCCTGAACTGTTTTTCACACCAGGCAATCATTGTCCTGAACGGCGCCGAAGCCTCGCTGCTCAGCGGTCCCCGGCCCTTGGCCAGCTCGTAGCACAGGCTGCCGATCGGACAGCCGTAGCGGGCATCGATGTCGCGATCGCTCACCCAGATTCCGACCAGCGCTTCCAGGCGCTTGAGCGGGTCGGACAACCGATCGATGTCCTCGAGCGCATGGCTGATTTCGACCTGTCGACGACTCAGGATCACCTTCGCCACGTCGTCCTTGGTCTTGAAGTAGTAATAGACACTGCCCAACGCCACCTTGGCTTCAGCGGCGATGTCGGCCAGCGTGGTATGGGCAAAACCCTGACGGTGAATCAACCCGGCTGCGGCATCGGCCAGGCGTTCTCTTTTATCCAGTTCACTGTTCACGGCGGCATTCAAACTATAGTTAGTTGGCTAACTATATCCTCATTACAGATTTCGGGGGCAATCCCGTTCCAAAAGAATGCCTCCTGCCTGACGACCGCGGGTCGGCTTTCGGCGTCCATGCGCTCATCGAAGCAGCAGCGGCACCCCGCGAGGGCAAGGTTCATCCGCAATCAGGGCGCAAAATGTCGCCAACACAAACGAGAAAGGCGGCCAGTGCGGCCGCCTTTCGTGTCACAGCATGGTTTGAAGCTTATGCCTTCTGGACTTGCTTGCGGCGGCGCGCTACCCCAAGACCGACCAGACCCAGTCCCATCAGCGCAAGGCTGGCAGGCTCTGGAATGCTTGCCCTCACATACGCCGGAACGTGGTCAAGATTTTCGGGAGAATAAAATATGTCAGTGAGCTCGCCACCTGGAGCCGGCTCGTCCCAGAAACCCGTGATGTTGATATTGTATGTTTTTCCCGCGTACGTGAAGGAGGTGGGATCACCTGCAATCAAGCTGTAGGAAAAGAAGTCGTCGCAGATCGTCCCTTTTGGATTGGGGTCCAAACATGGGTCCGAATTTGCTGTTTCCTTAAATGAAAACAGGAAATCTGCATGCCACGGCTTGATCAGATTCGTCTTCGCCACATCGTCATAGAGGTTGAAATTATAGGAAACGACCACCGTAGCCGGGCCAAAAATACTGCTAACTTCTTCATTATGGTGAATGACATAACCGAAATCAATGGGCACCCCACCCACCACAATCGCACCGTTCAGGTCCTGTCCCGTACCCGGGTGGGTCGAGATTGGAGGCACCTGATTGATCACGCCACCACTCTGTCCATTCCCGATGTCGACGCCCCAGTTGAAGGTTGAATACACATCGTTATTGGGATCGGCATCCGAGTTACGGGCATCAAGCGGTGATTTGTAACCGGAATAGATCGGAACAGGGAAACCACTATCACTTCCATCCACAAACCCGCCACCCGCATCGTAGTAAAAAGTCAGCGCCGATGCAGGCCCTGCCAAGCCAGTCACCAACGCGCCGGCCACCAGCGTGCTGAGTAATGATTTTTTCATGATGAACTCCTTGAATTAACGATGGCTCAGAAAATGAAAACATCCCACTATTGCTGTTGGCGGCCATCCTTAACATCACCAGATGGAAGCCCCCGCACAACACTGAAGCAGGCAGCATGCCAGATTAGTATTCTGCTTATTAATCAATATATTGCACATTACGATCATAGGAGTTTTAAATAAATCCGGCGGTGTTTTACCTGGATGTAAAGCCCCACGACAGGTCTTTGCGGCTCATGGGCCGTCCATCAGAATATCGCGCAATATGCGCGAATTCCTTACAGAACAGGGTGTTATACGGTTTCACGGGCTGGACAGCCCGCTCCAAGACAGACTGAAAGGATTGACTGGGAGCATCAGGTGTATGTATCAGGACTGATACATACAGTGAGATGCCACTCATGCCACGGTCTGTTTTTTTTGCGCCAACTTCGCGAAAGGAATTTTTGTTCGAGGCACGAGCACTCGCAGCGACTCGATGTGGAAAATGGGCCAAAGCCGCATGCAGACTGGATATCGCGCACGATGCGCTGTTTGCTATTTCTTCAGAAGGGCGCTGCCGGGGTGGCGTGATCAATTGATCACGTCATTCAAGCCGGCTAAATTTAGCCTGTAAGTGCCGATGCCGATAGTTGTAAAGAATTCCGACTTTTTCAGCATTCCACCCTGAACCCGCTCTCATGGATCACCCTGAACGCGTGGCATCCTCAAAGGCAGTGAGCGTCCCAGCACCGCGCCGGTTACCACCCGCCCCGGGCTCGCACCGAACTTTATTGCGCCGAGGCCGCAGATCCACGCCATAACTCAACAGCGCCAGCACCCCGAGCAGCGTGAGCGTGATCCAGCCGACATAGGCAAAATCATCCGCCCAGGCCAGCAGCACCAACCCTACAAACACCAGCGGAATGCAGGGAACTGCCGGCAGGAGAAGGCCGGCAAAACCCACCACGACTAGAAGTGCAGTCAAAGAAAAATCGCCAGGTTGGGGGTAGCCATATCCTGTGCATCCCATATTTTCGCGAATTGGCTCATGCATCCGCCGTTTGCCGTCAACGCCAGCCGGCTGACTGCGCCCAGGTTGAGTCAATATCATTCAGGTGGCGCTGCGCAGAAACACCGCACCAAGGAATTGTCATTCGTCCAGCCGCACGCCTCCGATCTTGCGTTTGCGCTTGAGCATCGTCTGCAAGGCCTGCTCGCCCAGGGGCTTGTCGCCACGGCTGATTTTCAGGCTGTCGCGCAGATCTCGGCCGAATGCCGGGTCGTAGCGCAGGTTGACCAGGGCCACAACCAGCAGGGCAATCGCCGCGCCGACGACCGCCAGCGCCATGTCCTTCTGCGCATCCCAGACGTCGCCCTGCGCGCCCAGGAAGGCCAGACCCGCCGAGGGATCAACGCGGTCGGCCACCCGCCATTCGATGATCTCGTAGGTCGCCGAAAAGGCCAGCACCAGCACCAGCGGAAATCCGTACGCCCACACCCCGCGCACCTTCGCCACCCGCAACGCCATCTCGCGCAGCGGATAGACCAGCAGCAGGCCGAAGCTGAAATGCACCAGCCGGTCGTACATGTTGCGCGCGGAGCCGAACCAGTCCTGCAGCGTGGCACCGAACGGCACCTCGGCATAGGTGTAATGCGAGCCCACCACATGCAGCAGCATGAAGACGGTAATCAGGGTGTAGGAGAGATTGGACAATCTGAAATAGCGCCCGGTCAGCACGACCAGCGGCACGAACACGAACACCAGATAGTTTTCCAGCAGCCAGTCGTGCGGATAGCGGGGTTCGATCGCCGCCCACGTCCAGACAGCGGCGAACAGGACCAGCAGGAAGGCGTGGTAGCGGGTCATGCGCTGCCCCCGGACGGGGCCGCTCGCACTAAGCGGGAGAATACGGAGTCCGGATTTCTCATGTTGTTGTCCTGGTCGCCAAAAGGTGTCCGACCTGCCAAGTCGCGCTGCGATGGCTCAAGGCTGGGATGTACCTTCAAAAACCGCCAATATAAGCGTAGCCGTCGCTCTGCAGCTTGATGAGGCGCGTATAGCCGTCGTGCACGATCGTCACCCCGGGCAGCACGTCGGCCGGCCTCCAGCCCTTTGCCCGCATCACGCTGTGGCAGATTTCAACGCCCACCCCCCTATCCAGCAAGTCCTGCGTGATCTTGGCGTTGAGATTGACCGCGAACAGGTCATTGACCGCCTTCTGATACGTATCGTCGACCAGCAGGTATTTCGCGGCGTCGCCGTGCAGCACCAGGTGGATATCGAGCTGAGCCGGCGCCACCCCCTGCTTGCCGTAAGCCTCGATCAGGCCGCGCGCGTAATACAGGCCCTTGCTGATGCCTGCGGCCGTTTCGGCCGAATGGATGTCGTACACAACCTTGAAATGCGCACGCGGATCGACCTTAAGCATCTCCCGCGCCGCAGGGGCGGCCGCAGCATCTGCGGCTAGAGAAGGTCCCGCCAGGCCCATCACACAGCCGATCGCACAGAGGGTATTGATGAAGCGCATGGTCGTTCTCCGGGACAGATCGAATAGCGGGGCCGACGGCCTGGTTCGCCTCAATCGTGCCACAAAAAAGCGGGGACGGTTGCCCGTCCCCGCTTGCCCAGCTAGCGCCCGATCACTCAGGCCTGGTGGCGATGAGCATGATGGCCCCGATGACGCTTAAGTATCGCTTCGGCGTCGAACACCCTCTGCTGCTCCGGCGTCAGTTGGGCGTAGAAGGCCTTGATCGCCTCGGCACGCTCGGCCATTTTGACGCGGCGGATTTCCGACACTGCCTGCATCCGGTCCATCCGCTCAGGCGTGCTCAGCTTGGCGAACTCGTCGCGCATCGCCTTCCGGTCGCCGCCCATGCGGTGCATGCCGAGCTGACCGGCGCTGGCAAAGGTGTTCCAGGCCGCTTCCTGTTCGGGCGCCAGATTCAGCTTGGCCTTCAGTGCGGACAGGTGCTCGGCGCGGCGCGCCTCCCTTTTGGCAGGGTCTTTCTGCCCGTGACGGGCTTCGCAGCCGGGCTTGCCAGCTGTGTCGCCGGCGGGCATCGCAAAGGACGAGGCCGCCAGAATGCCGCTGCCGGCGAGCAGCCCCACCATCAGGGCACGTTTGGTAAAAGCGGTTCGGATCGATTTCATTGCATTCTCTTTCAGAGACGTTGTCGAAACTGCCGCCACCACAACGGCACGGCATGCAACGCATTCTGGGGAGCCGATGTAACCCCGGGATGTCGGGCAACAGCGAAGATGTAACCGCTTGTATCCGAATGTAACGCGCGCAGTTTTCCGGGCAGCCTTGGGCAGTCGGGTGCGGCGCGCCTCACTTAATTTCTTCTCCGCGGGAATAAATCCCCGCCGCAACTGTTAGCGCCTAAGGGACATTCCCCATCCCTTAACCTGAAGGAGAAGACATGAACACCCCACCAGTGAAGCTGGGCCTGCTCGGCATGGCCGCGATTCTGACCGCCCTTTCCAGTGTCGGCGCGATGGCCGGTTCAAAAGGAGACGAACGCAGCGTCGAAGTCAAAATGTTCGCGCCCAAGAGCGGTGACCACGTCGGCATCGGCGGTCGCGGCTGGTTCGTCGACCTCGCCATCACCTATGACCACCCGCTGGAAGCCACCGGATTCACCGGCTTCCAGCTGACGGGTCCGTCCGTGCACAACAACGTCGCGCCCTTTCCCGGCACCTTCTCGCCCGGTGCAGACGACCGTCTGCCGGGCCTGATCGTGCTTGTCGACACCACCCTTGGCGGTGAAAAAAGCTGCCAGAACATTGCCAACCTGTTCAACCTCACCGGCGTGACCGACATCAAGCGCGACTCGACCGAACTGTGGGACACCTGGCTCGTCGGCGCGCCCAACTTCGGCGTCAACACGGTAAGCCACATTCTGGTAGCGGTGGCGGCCGACCTCAACAACGACGGCATCTTCAACGACGCCCCCGCAGCAATCCCCGATGCCAACGCCGACGGCGTGTGCGACAGGCATGACCTCAAAGCCTTCGGCCTCGCATCGAATATCGAAAAAGCGCGGTTTTTCATCAATCCCTAAGCTTCAAGGCTTCACCGAACCCCGTTGAACGCGGCCGGCCCGCGCTTCCGGAATGGAAGCCGGGCCGGCTTTTGTGCTGGGCTGCCGTCGCCTCGGGGCGCCTCCTGCCGTCCCCATCCGCCCACCGTGGCCCGATCCGGTCACTAGAAGTCGTCCGGATCGGGTATCGTCTGGGTTCAGCCATTGAAAGGAGCCACGGATTGAAACCGAACTACCAGTACGAAAAACGACAGCGCGAGATGGAAAAGAAGAAAAAGAAGGCCGAAAAGGAACAAAAGAAGTCGGCGACTACCGAGACGCCCGAAGTCGAAACGCCTCCGGCGACGGATACGGCTGCCCCCCCGGCAGACAATTGAATCGCGGGCAGCGGAAGCACAGCGGGCCGCGCAGCAACCCCGCCGTGCTGCGCCCTCTTGCGGTTGGGCCGGCGTCAACCCACGCCCCCCGATGAAATTCAAAAAGGGCCATCTCAGCATGGCCCTTTTTATATTCCTGAACGCGTCGCGGCGACAGGTTGTGAAACTAAACGGAAGGTCTCAACTCGAGTCCGGCCACGTTCATTCCCCTCTCCATTGCGGTGCGAAGTGGGGCACGGGGCAGCCGAACCCGGCTGCCCCGCGGTTCAGGCCACGCGTCGGCTGTTCAGACGGAACCTGAAATCGGCCGGATCGCGGCCGTCCAACCGGCTGTCGCCAAACTCGGCGTAGGGATACATCAGATAGGGCAAGGCTTCCCCCGTCCCATCTGGCAGCGCGAAATCGCGCGCATAGTTGAAGCCCACCCAGTTCATCTCCCAGTAACCGAACAGGCGCTTTCGCAGATCGACGATCTTCGGATCGGTCAGCGCCAGCTTCTCCTCCAGCACCGCCTTGCGCACATCGGCCGGGTCGACCGCCACCCAGCCGTGGCGCGCCGAGAAGAATTCGGCGCGGCAGTGATGCGCCCTGGAAATGTCGCCGCCCTTGCCGAGCGACTTGAACTGGGCGGACTCGGCCACCCGCACGCCATAGAACTCGCGTGCCGGAATCCCGGCGGCGCGCGCCAGGCCCACGAAAAGCGAATTGATGTCGGCGCACTTGCCGCCCAGGTTGCCCGACTCCAGCATGAACTTGATGTCGCCCATCCCGCAGCCCCGCGTCTTGGGCTCGAGGAAGGTGTTGTCCACGACCCATTCATAAATCGCGCGGGCCTTCGCCTCCGGGGTCCGGATTTTTTGCACGATCTTGCGCGCGGTGTCGCCCACGATGCCATCCACCGGAATGTGTTCGGTCGGCTTCAGATACAGCGCCGCCTCGTCCATGTCGCGCAAAAGACGCGCGGGCGCGGCCATGTGGCGGTCGCGGGTGGCGACCCGGGCGGTAACGGTCACCATCCGGTTCGCGTCGCGCTCTCCCCATGCGGCACCGAAGATTGGCGCCCGATAGGTCTCATCCCAGTGCAGCAGGGCATCGGCTTCGCCCTGCCAGCTGACGGACAACGCGCGCTGGTAATCGCCGGCATGCTGGGGCAAGGGCAACCAAAGCCGGCCGGGGCCCTTCAGGGTGGACAGATCGACCTCATAGGTCAGTTCATACGTGCGCCAATCGGAAGCCTTGCCGCCTGCCTCGGCCAGCACACTGGGGGCGGCCGTGAACAGGGGGGTCGATGCGGCCAGGCGCAGAAAGTCACGTCGTTTCATCATTGCTCCTAAAACGTTTTTCCCGGATATCTGCGAACGCCGCCCACGTTAACGGGTTGGGCCTGGAGTTGCATTGCCGCTGTGCCACCCGGGGTATTCGGGCGGGCGACACCCGCCCGGGAACCACTTTTTGTGCGTGCAATCCAATTTAAGCGGATCTATGATCCGGACCGAATCCGGTCGGGAGTCCCGAGTCTCATGTATAGCAAGCCAACACCATTACGTGGACTGAACATCATCCTGCTGGCCGTTGCCTCCCTGTCCGCCGCCGCCCAGGCAAGCGACTGGAGCATCAATGTCTATGGGCTTTCCTATCACTGGGACCGCGACCTGGCCGCGCAAAACGCACCCGGTTCAGTTCCCCGTAGTCGATCCCATAGCCCACGTCCTTGTTGTTGAGCAGCAGCCGCAGCCGCGGCTCCTCCTGGTAGAGCGAGATGGCGAGCAGGTAGTTGTCGTAAAGCACCAGCGCGGCGGACAGCGACATCATGATGCCCTTGCGCCGCTACGCCGGCGTCATGTGCGCCGCCGGCCCGTTCGCGTCGAGCCAGCACTCGTGCGCCTCGGCCATCCGGTAAAGCTGCCTGCGCAGCGCGAGATGCTCCGCCAGGCCCGCGTTCAGTTCGGTCAGATCCCGCCCCGCAATCGCTTCCCGCCGGTCCAGCGTCGCCTTCAGCCTGTCGACCAGCTGCAAGGTCTCGGCCCGGTAGATCAGCGAAGCTTCCACCATGGCCTGGTAAGCCTCCACCTCGCTGTCCAGCGCCGCCGTCCGCGCCGGCTCCGTCTCCTGCCCGTGCGCCGCGGCCGCATGCTCGCGGCAGAATTGCCGTGCCCCCATCTTCTCGAAGCTCCCCGGCAGCTGCGTCACCACCGCCCGGGCAGTGGTCTCGGCCACCGGCTGCGTGACGCTGCAACCGGCAAGCGCCGCCGGGGACAGAAGCACACCGGCAATTGGGGCGTTTTTGAGCGCGCAGATCATGTTTGATTTATATTCCAAAGCCCATAATATTCCCATGGCCTCTGGTGGTTTTGTCTTATCTCATTTATTGACTGGATGCCGATAACACCACGTGAAGCCATCAACCGTTACCGGCCCCGGTCAGAGATCACTACAACATGACAACAACACCGTCACCGGGCTTGCTGCGGCGCTGGTCCACCCTGGGCGTGTCCCCCAGCGACTCGGAAGACCTGCGCCTGAAAAAGGCGGTGATGACCATCGTCTCCAGCAGCATCGCCATCCTGGCCCTATTCTGGAGCGGCCTCTATCTCTACAGCGGCTACCCCCTGTCCGGTGCCATCCCGCTCAGCTATTCCCTGATTTCATTCAGCAGCACCCTGCATTTTTTCATAACCAAGCGCTTTGCCTTCTTCTGCTTCAGCCAGCAGTTGCTCATCCTGCTGCTCCCGTTCCTGCTGATGTGGAGCCTTGGCGGCTTTTCCAACGGCAGCGTGGTGATGATCTGGGCATTTTTCGCGCCTCTGGCGGCCCTGTTCTTTACCGGCCTGAAGGCGGCATCGCGCTGGATGCTGGCCTTTCTTGCACTGCTCGTGCTCTCCGCCGCATTCGACCAGACCTTTTCCGCCCACGCGCGGCCCATGCCGGCGGGGCTCAATACCCTGTACTTCCTGATGAATACCGGCGGCGGATTCATCCTGATTGGAATGATGCTGTATTACTTCGTCAAGGATCGCGAATCCGCCTATCTGAGATTGCAGCAAAGCGAGACGCACATCCGCAAATTGATGATGATCGATCCCCTCACCGGCGTTGCAAACCGGCGGCATCTGGATGAAAGACTGTCGATGGAACTGGCCCGGCAGACGCGCTACGAACAGCCTTTGTCGGTCATCATGGCCGACATCGACCGCTTCAAAAGCGTGAATGATTGCTACGGGCATGCCATGGGCGACACCGTGCTCAAGATGTTTTCCAGCACGCTCAAGGACACGCTCCGAAACAGCGATTTCATGGCACGCTACGGCGGCGAAGAATTCGTGCTGCTGCTGCCCAACACCGGGACCGAGGAGGCAATCGCCCTGGCAGAGCGTCTGCGCGAAGCGACCAAACGCATCCACTTCGACAATCCCGAGCTAAACCTGACCGCCAGCTTCGGCGTGACCATCGCCTACCCGGGAGAGAGCATGCCGGAAGTGTTGTCGCGTGCAGACGAGGCCATGTACCTGTCCAAGTCCAGTGGCCGGGACCGCGTCTCCATGCTGCTGGAATAAAGGCCCGACAGGCGCCCGCCCATGTCACGGCATGCGTGTCCGGGCCAAAGGCAAGACCGCTCTTCCCGGCTCATGGGTATTAATTTTTCTGGTGGCCGCAAAGATGGCTAAGATTGGCGAACTTCAAACAAGGGGATGGTTGTGGGGATTCTGGATAAGTTTCGGTCAACTTTTTCCTTCGGGAAAACCGCACTCGCACCCGTCGTGGAGACGACGCCTGTTGCGCCGGCAATAGAGGAGCGCCGGCGAAACAAGCGGGTGAATGCACGCGACGAAACACGTGCACTGATTATTGATGATTCGCCCACCATCGTATTTGCCCTCAAGAAAATACTGCAATCGGCAGGCTTCATCACCCTGGAAGCCCTGGACGCAGAATCGGGGATCAGCATCGCCCGCTCAGAAACCCCCGACCTGATCTTTCTCGACATCATTATGCCCGGCGTCAACGGATTCGCTGCCCTGCGAACCCTGCGCAAGGATCCGGCAACCTCGCACATTCCCATCATCATGATCAGTGGCAACGAACAGGCGACAGAACTGTTCTTCGGCAGCCGGACAGGCGCCGATGATTTCATGAAAAAGCCGTTTTCGCGTTTCGAAGTGTTCGCGCGTATTGAACGCTTGCTGGACGCCAATATGGTGCCGCGGCGAATCCTGGCCGCGACCGCCGAATCCGGGTCCGAATCCGGTTTGCCCGTCTGAACGGCAAGTCTGGCCTCGCCAACGCGGGCAGGAATCAAGCTTGCCACCCCCATGGTGTCGGGAATGGGGAACCCGAGATAGCTCGGGCTGACTTCTTTAGTTCTTTGGCTTCGCGTGGGGCGGTTTCAGTACTGATCGGCTAACCAGCCATCCAGCAGCGTGCAGGCTTCCTGCCTTGGCACCGCAGAATCTCTGCCCTGCAGCGGCGTGTAGCAAAGGTACGGGTTGCCGTCGCGATCCGTCAGAGATTGCGCAGCGGGATGTCGCCCACGGTTTCGTAGCCGCGCGCATCCATCATGATGAACTGATAGTCGTCCCCGACACTGACCTCCAGCCTGCCGCCGTTGCCCTCGCCATACTTTTCCCACCAGGTATCGGGATTGGCACCGTCATAGTAGGGCGGGGTCGCGCCCACCCTGCTGCTCTGATGCCAGGCGATGATGGTCGGATCCATCATCTTGCTTTCCTTCGCCGCTTCTTTCGCGAGCAGGCTGGCGGCCTGGAAGCCATGGTCCGGGCCGTGATAGTCGATATGGATGTTTCTCATGGTAAGCGCCTTCTGGGTAACGTGGAGTTGATGCGGGCTGCGCTGAACTGGCGCCCGAACCGAGTACTCTTTGTAGGCCAATGCCAGACAAAAACAATCGGGAATTTTGCGGGCACAGGCACGACGCGGATGCCTGGATCGGGCGCACACTTTCCGCGCTGAGTTCAGCGGACGGACAGTTTCTCGACCAGCCGATCGGTTGTCTGGACCAAGTGTTCGACCTGCGGGGTGTGTGGCAATTGCCGGCGGATTTCATCTGACGATTTGAACGGCGCCAGCAGTTTGCCATAGCGCTCGCGCAGCGCCGGCGGGCCGGCCCGTTCCAGGAAGCGCCACTGCGCATAGAGTTCCGGCAGGTCCTTGGTGATCCAGCTGCCGATGCTGGTGCCGCCGACATGAAATACGCTTTCATCCTGCGCCGGTTCGATGAAGCCCACGCGATACCCTTCGGCATAGGCCAGCACAAGCAGCACATGCAGGGTGTCGAAAAAATCGTGGTAGTCCTTCAGGGTCACCCCCCCTGACGACCCCGACCCTGGCTGCCACGGCGGCAAGGCGGCGCGGCAAGCGTCGATACAGGCGCGCATGCACCCGGTAGCGTTGCATCAAGCCGCGCAGCACCGGCGTATTCAGAAACAGGAAGTGCGTCTGCGGATACACCAGGCCGGTCCGGGCACTCACGTTCCTGAAGATCCCGCGCATGCACTCGTCGGCCGCAAATACCTCGAAGCGAAAAATCGCCGCGTCGAACCCGTACAGGTCGTGATCGACAATGCCGAACGGCGCGTTCGGCCGCAGCGCGCGCACCTGTTCTTCCTCCCAGGCGGACTGCCCGTTGCCGATGAAGACCAGCGGTACATCCGGCGAAATCAGGCGGACGCAGGGGATCAGAAAGTGCAGCATGCGCGGCATGACGATGAGGTACACATGCCCGCGCACCCCGGCTGCATGCTGCTGCTGGAATCGCCGGAAGCGGCGCTGGTTGAACCCGGGCGCGAGCAGGAACGCATTCACGGCGCCCGCGAATTTGGCGTACAGCCGACCGCTCGCAGCGACGGGGACCAGATAAAGCAGCGCCGCCGCCGAACCGTAGCCGCGTCGTCGCAGGCGCGCCAGGAAAGCACGCAAGGCATTCAGATTGGCTTTGACGGAATGCAGCATCAGGGCGTGACGATGCAGCCGGCGCGACGTCGATGCTTGCGAATCATTGTGGGCTGCCCCATGGATTGCCCGGTTCAGCCTGCCGCTGCCTTCTCGTCGATCAGGTCGACCTTGCGGTACATCCATCCCCCCACGTACAGCGTCACGCCGAGGATCACCAGGAGGCCGATCCGCACCAGCGGGGTGGCGCTGGAAAGGTCGAACAGCATGACCTTGGCGGCCGAGGCGGCGAAGATGAGCAGGGAGGATTTGCCGAGCGCCTTGTCGCCATATTTGAAGGCCAGCGCCAGGCACGCCAGCGCGATGGCGCCCCAGGCGAAGGAGACGACCAGTTCGCCGTCGAAGATCTGCACCGCCGCGCTCATCAAGGCCACATGGCCGACAATCAGGGCCGGCGTGGCCAGGCTCTGCAGCGCCGGCAGGCGCCGCGCCAGGACATAAGCGACATACAGCTCGGCCGCGAACAGCAGCGCCAGCATCTGGTGCCCGGGCACCGCGTCGATGTCCGTGTCGCCGACCGCCCGCAGATAGTTGATGGCGAACAGGACCGCGATCAGCGCGCGGAACGGCCAGCTGACCGAGACCATCCCGCCGCGGGCACGGAAGGCGAGGGCCACCGCAGGCAGCAGCAGCAAGGCCACCCAGGGCGCGAAGGCATCCGGCAGCAGTTCCATGTAGCCGGCATGGAACAGTGCCAGCGAGGCATACGCCCCCACCAGCACCGCGCTCGATTCCAGCGGCTGGCCCAGCATCCGGGTCGCGACCCAATGGCCCAGCAGCAGCCCCCCCGCGCTACCGAGCGCAATCCACGGCGCCAGCGCCGGCAGATGCTGGTGCAGCAGCGCGTACTGCAGCGCATAGAAAATCAGCAGCAGCGGCAGGTGGACCAGGGCCTCATCCCGGCTCATCGGGCGCTGGTGACGAACCGAAAAACCGATCGCGCCGCCGAGGAAAATCGCGAACTGGATCGCCTGGAAAGCGAACGCCGCTTCCCATTCGTCCGGCGCCATCTGCTTCCACAGAAAATGAAACCCGAGCAAGGCCATATAGGCGGCCAGCAGATAGGCGCGGCGATGGCCGATCCAGATCGAATAGAGGCAGAACAGCACGCTCCAGGCCGAGAAATAAATCACCAGATCGGTCACCGAGCCGGCCAGCGTGTGCAGCAGGAACGGCGCCGAGTACGAGCCCACCACCGCGAACAGGCCATAGAGCTCGCTCTCGAACAGCCGGCCCAGCCACAGCGCGGCGAGGCAGGTGAGGATCACCGCGCCCGTCGCCATCGGCGCGCCGATGAAATGGTAGTAGAGGTGCGCCCCGTAGATCGACAGGAACAGCACCACCAGGCCGCCGGCCGGCAGCAGGCTCGCGTACTGGCGGTCGGCCGCCCGCAGCTTGAGCCCCGCGCCGATCAGTGCAAACCCGGAGAGCACCGCCAGACCCAGCTGCCGCTCCGGCGTCAGCCAGCCCGCGTCCAGCGCCAGCCTTATCAAATACGCCACCGCCAGCACCAGCGCCGTCGCCCCGGTCCAGCCGAGAATCTGGGTCACCGTCAGCGAATGGCTGACGCTGCGGTAGCTTGGGTCGGCCATCTTCCGCGTCGGGGACGGCGCGGCGACGGGCGGCCGGGACACCGGTACGGGTTCCACCGCAGCCGCCTCCCCCGCCCGGGCGGTCGTGTCCGCGTCTGCGCCCCGGGTCACCGGCATCGCCGGAAGCAATTGCTCAATCCGATCAAGCCGGGCTTCGACTTGCTCCAGCCGTTCCTCGAGGGTTTTCACGATGCGGCGCCTCCCGATGTTTTATGTTTGTGGTGTAACTGCGTTGACCGTCATGAACCGGCTGCCGGGGTGAGGCGGCGCTGACTTCACCGTTCACGCCCTGCTCTTGAGCGTCATGAAGATCATCAGCAAGGCAGCCGCCAGAACGACGATGCTCGACAGTGCAAGAACCGGCTCGATCGACTCCGGGGGAATGATGCTCCCATACAGCAGGAACAGGCCGGAGAACATCGTCAGCGCGCCTGCCTGATGCGCGATGAGCTGGACCCTGGCAAGCAGCGAAGTCTGCTCGCCCAGCCATAGCTTGTGGATGACGGCGTAGATGAATGAAACGACAAATCCGACCAGCAGAATATGGGCATGCGTCACATGCTGCGCATGGTCGTGCGATGCCGCCATGAAAATGCCCAAGGCCATGCCCGCCACCACATACGCCAGCGACCAAACCAGATATTTTTTGTCGAACCCCATCGCCATCCTCCTTTTGATTTGTTGTGAACGCATCGGAAGAACCGCTATGGCGAAAGGATCACGCCGATGACACCGTGGTCCGCCCCCTTTGCTGCTTTGTGATTCTATTGCTTGCCCTGGGTGTTTTTCCACAAGGCCATGAAGCGGCTGGCGTCGAAACCCATCATCTTTTCCGGGCCGACGGTGATCACCGGCACGCCGCTGCCGCCCAGCTGCTTGAACTTGAGCGCACCGTACTCCGTTTTTTCCACGTCCCATTCGCGGAACGGCACCCCGTTCTGCTGGAAGAATGCCTTGGCGCGCTTGCACACCCCGCACCATTCGGTCGTGTAGATCGTCACGCCACTGTCCGCACCGATGGCCTGGCTGACCTGGACCGGGCCGGAATAGCTTTGCAGCTTGATTTGCGTGGTCCTGGCCGCAGGGGCGGCGAATCGCTGTAATGGATGCGGCCTTGCGCGTCCGTCCATTTATAGACGCCGGCAGAAGCCGGCCAGGCCAGAAACAGGGCAAGCAGAATCAGGGGGGGTTTCATGCCGGGTGCTCCCTTTGTTTGCATTGGAATATCTACAGCGCGATCGCCTTCCCGGCCCGATACGCCGCCAGCAAGGCCGCCTTGAGTTCCGGCGCCGCCTCCCAGTCGCGCGTCGCCAGAACACGTTCCGCGACCGCCCTCACCGCCGGCCAGTCCTGTTCCTCGCGCCGGTCTTGTTCGAATTGAGCCCACTCGAATTGGCCATCGCGGCAGCTTCGCGCCGCCACTCCCGTGGCATCCGAGAACTCGATCTCATGCGACTCCAAAGTTTCATACAGATAGGAATAGGGATCGACCCCGGCCGCCTTGGCAAGGATCTGATGGAAATCCGGCGCCTCGTCATCGCCGCCGCAGCGATCCAGGTCAATGACGGAATCGAGATCGTAGGTCTCGCCCTTGAACGAAAAGGCCAGCCGGGCGCGGACGGTGTTGGTGCTCATGTCGATCAATAAAAAAGAATGCCGTTATATTCATATCTACCTCAGCGCTACCCGGCATGCAAACCGCGACGGCGACTACCGCCTTTCACTTGTTGAAAGGGCAATAAATGAACTGCCTAAACTCGAACAAGCATCAGTCACCGGCGAACAATGGCGGACAGGCCAGGTGAAAGGGGTCTGATACCCTTGCCAATGGTGTTGCCTGAGGTGTGCAAGCGCCTTGGGGACGCCCCCTCAGCCGCATCGCCCCCTAGGCATGGTCCCGAGGTCGGCGCCCCAACTATTCTGATGCGATAGCGTAGTTCGGATGGGGGGCGAACCGATTTTCCCGGCGATTCTCATGCCTACCCCCTATTGTCCAACCGTCGTCTGCCCCTATTGCCCCTGTGGAACCAATTCGACCCTGGCCTGCACGCCATCGGCGGGCAGTTTAGTGCGTCGGTTGCGTCGCATACCGAGGAGAAGCACCAGGCCCGTTGCCATCGATGTCCAGGTGCTGGGCTCAGGTACGGATGCGGGTACGGGCTCGGATACGGCTTGTGCCGCGGCGAACGTGAAATTGTCGGCATAGACAATCGGCGCATAGAACCCGGGCTCCGAGGACTCGCCCGGAAAGCCGCCCGTTTCCGTCACCGTCAACTGATCGGAAAAAAAGTTGAACGAGTTGAAGCCGTCCGTGTCGATGATGCCGAAAAAACGCGGGGGCGTATTGTAGGCAATCGCATTGATCAGTTTGCTGGGATCGGTGTCGCCCCCCGCGCCGAAATCGTTTGCAGCCAGACTGCCGTTCAACCCCACGAACATGTGGCCCGCCGGAATATAGCTTGCGCTGTCCTCGTCGTATTTGTATCCCGACAATGTGTCGAACCAGCCGCCGATGCCGTAAAGCGTGCTGGCCGAAGTGCCCTTGAACGCATCGACTTCCGAGCGCCGCGTGACGGCGACGAGACCCCACTTGTTCGCCGCCCAACCCGCGCTGTCCTCACCCGGCAACAGGTGAAAACGCGGCGAAGTGGAAAGCGGCGACATATAGCTCGGCCCCTGCCAGGTAATGCCCTGGTTCGTCACGGATGCGGCGACGTGATAATCGCGATGGCCATTCACGTCGACGGTGGTGCGCACCCCGTCCCACGCCGCCCCTTCGAAATTCTCGGACCAGTGTTCAAGGCCCAGCGTGCCGAGCTGGGCGAGATACGCCGACTCGTCGGTGTAGGTGATTACGACAGCGCTCGCGGCCGTCGGCGCCAGCGATGCCAGAAATGCAAGAAGTGAAGCGGTACGGGTAATCATGGTCATCCTCCTCGGTTATGACGATACGATTTCTCCGCAACACCGCTGGTGGTGTCGCCCCGACTGCCGCGATTTGTTATGTGGTCGGGACGGAAAACTGTAATCCTGCGCCGCCGCCGCGCAATAGAACAAAAATACCCGCCGCAACTGCGCAGTGTGAGCACTGCGTGAGGGGCAATGGGGCCAGCAGCTTCTCGCTTATTTCATCAGCTTCGACGCTGCCGCGGATCGGAGCGCAGCGATTTCGACCAGATCGCCCGCTTGAAGCGGCGGCTCCACATAGCGTGGAATCAGTTCACCCTGGCCCTTTAATTCTTCCTACCCGGCGGCCGTGCAACTCGATCGTTCCCTTCGCCCCCGCTCAGGGCTTTTTCGCGCTCAACACGTCGCCGATCCACCGCACGATCTCGTCACGAGAAGCGGAAGGCGCTTCCAGATGGCTCGCGTCGGGCTCGTACAGCTTGTGCAGCGAATTTTCCGGCAATGCGGCAAATACCGTGCGCTTGATCCTGATCAACCCGGGATAGTCTCGTGTCGGCCCGACGTACAACACCGGCACGTCGGAGTCTACGTTCGCCGCCGCGCTGGATTGGTTCATCGCGCCGTCCGGGTCGAACCAGCCGACATAGATGGCCGGTGTCGTGAAGATCGGATAGGTGCCCTTCGATGATTCATAGTCGTAGAAACGCGTTTTCTCGTCGCCCTTGCCTTCGGCGATCATGGCGCGCGCCTGGTCGACGTACTCGCCCAGCTTCCCGCGGTAGTCCTTGCTGGCCACGTTTCCGCCTGGCGCGATCGCGATCACCCCGTCCATCGCCACCTTGCCGCCGACGTGCAGCGCGAACAGGCCGCCCTGGCTGTGCCCTGCAACGAACATCTTTTGCGCCCCCTGGCTGCGCAACCCTGCCAATGCCGATTCAATCTCCTTCACACCATCTCCGACGCTCACATCGTAGTTGCGGGAACCCGACCACGGCATCTCCAGGTTGGCAACGAGGTAGCCATCGCCTTTAAGCGAAGACGCGAGATCGGAAACGTGCTTCGTCGGGGATCCCCCCTTGCCGTGCATGATCACAATGCCGACTTGCGTGGCTGGCGTTTGCGCGTGAACGACGCCAGGCGCAACAGCGGCGATCACGAGCGCAAAAAAACAGCGGCGTATTGTTTGAAGCATTGGTCTCTCCCAGTTTTTTTCATCCATCCATGGCTGCGTGCGGCCCTGGCCCATCAGGGTTTGCAAATCGAGACGCGGTGCAATGCCGCACGCGCAGCGTCCCAACCTGTCAGCGAAATTATTGCTGCACCGAACGACAACGTCTATGGGTCACTTGCACAACGTCGCCCCCGCGACGCATTCAGGCGCTTGCAACCCCGCCCAGCGCCCGCGCCCGCAACTGTCCGCACCCGCCCTCCACGTCCTGCCCCGCGGAGTGGCGCAGCTTGGTGAGCACGCCGCGCAGGTGCAGGCGGCGCGCCATCTCGGCTGCGCGCTCCCAGCTTGGGCGCCGGAAGTCGAAGCCGTCGACGCCCTCGACACTGTTGTAGGGAATCAGATTCATCACCGCGTACTTGCCGGCCAGCAGGTGGGCGATGCCTTCCAGCTCGGCATCGGTGTCGTTGATGCCTTCGAGCAGCGTCCACTGATACTGGATCGGGTAGCCGGTGCGGCGGGCATAGGCCTCGCCCAGCTCGACCAGTTCGGCCGGCGCGATGTCGGGCGCCTTGGGCAGCAGGCGGCGGCGCAGCTCATGATCGGTGGTGTGCAGGGAGAGCGCCAGGGCAGGCTTCACCGTCGACTGCGGCAGGCGCTCGAACACGCGCCGGTCGCCGACGGTCGAAAACACCAGATTCTTGTGGCCGATGCCGCCCTCCACGCCGAGCAGCTCGATGGCCTCCAGCACGTTGTCCAGATTGTGGGCCGGCTCCCCCATGCCCATGAACACGACCTTCTTCACCGCGCGACGGCTGCGGGCCAGCACCACCTGCGCGACGATCTCCGCGCCGGAGAGCTGGCGCAGCAAACCGGCGCGGCCGGTCATGCAGAACACGCAGCCCACCGCACAGCCGACCTGGGTGGACACGCACACGCCGTCGCGCGGCAGCAGCACGCTTTCCACCGTCTGGCCATCCGCCAGCTGCACCAGCAAGCGCGCCGAGCCATCCTCGCCGGCGTGCTCGGAATGCACATGCGCCAGGCCCCGCAATTCGTCGAAGATGCCAGGCAAGTCGTCGCGCACCGCCAGCGGCAGAAAGTCCTCGGCGCGCCGCCGTTTGGTATCCAGCGAGCGCCCCTGAACCCACGCCCGCAGCACGCGCCCCTCGTGACAGGGCGCAGCGCCGAGATCGCGTAGACGTTGTCGGAGTTGAGGGAGTCGCATGGTGGGTGGAGGGTAGCACGGGGGCTGCGGTCGGCTGCGGGGCGGTCGGGCCGCCAGCGGCCTTATGTGAAGGCAAGACCTGACCCCGAGGTTTCCCGAAGCTAACCCCTTCAGCTTGCGCCATTGATGATCAGCTGATCACCCAACTACAACTAAAGTTGTATATCAATCGTTGAATTTTAGCTCTAACGTGTTTCGAGCTGCATGCACGTGGAAACGGCGAGTTCATCGATTTAGCCCGTTCATTGTTCATTTCCATCCATGTGTCGCGGCCATTCCCCGGTTCAGCGTTAAAGGAGATCAAATGATGAGGATTCGCTTGGTAGCAGGTTCGCTTTCCATTTTGGTGCTTGCACCATTCCTGTTGGGGGTGGGAAGTTCGCCGCCATTAAGAGATATACGATTTGCCGTTACTGGGGTAACCATTGCAGGACCCGCAACCATTCCGAATGGCTCCAGCGCCAATTACACGGTAACGGCGAATATTCAGCGTGACGGCATTGCCCAGAATGTCACGATCGATCGCGTCCGGGTTTCGATCTATTCCGGGAACACCCAGCTTGTCGTTCTTGACACCAGCATCCCTCCGAACGCGAACACGTTAAGTGCCAACATGTCCCTCTCTTGCACGAACAATGAGGTGCGGGGCGACAAGGCTGGAAGCGGGCATGGGGGACGGGGCCAATTCTTGTGGTGGAGCTGGGACGACCCTACAGAGGTCAAGGGTCATATGAACGAGAAGGAATCGGAGCCGATTCGAATTCTGTGCAGGCAAGGCTAGTCAGGCAACGCGGCCCGACGAATGCGGATTGCCGCCTCACCTTCCGCGGAAGAGTGAGGCGCCAAATCCTGGCCCATACGCCAGGAAAAGTCGCTCTTTTCCACAGCGTCTAAAGGAGCCAGGCTCGAATTAGTTTGGCAATTTCGAATGTCGAAAACAATGTGAGCCTGGCCCCTTTCATTCTTAGTGCGACCTGCATGCCGAGAAGAATGGCGAAGAAGAACGCTGACCCCACACCATGCGAATTAGTCCGGCAATTTCGAATGTCGAAAACAATGTAAGCCCCATTTATTTGATGTCCACCGACCAGTCATAACTGGTATAGGTCGTGGTTATGCGGCTGCCGTAATCGCCCTCAGCAACAAGCACGGTCTGGTCGCCCGGTTTCGGCAAAATGAATTTTTTCTCCCGGAAATTAAGCTGGCCGATTGCTGACAGATATAAGCCAAGGTCTTCGAGATAGTAGTCGTCGTTTTCGAAGACTGTGGGCTTGTTGTCGTAAGCATTGGTGTAGCTGCGTTGGCAGCGTATCTTCCACGCGGCTCCATTCAACGCAGAACTCAGCTCACTCGCAGGCCCCTGGCTGACCACCTGGCAGGCGGAGGCCGTCGTGGAGTCGAACCTGCGATCCGCCACATGGGCAACCTGGTAGCGCATCGACATCTGGTTGCCGATACGCATCGGGAACAGACTGCCCTTCAGTTCATCCAGGCTCTTGATGAAAGCAGTTGCCTTGTCGCCGACCATCTCGCCAAGAGACAATCCACCACATATGTAATTGTCGGGAACGTAGCTTTTCCCGACGGCAGAATAGAAAGTTGTGCTCTTTTGCACCCAGCATTTATCTCCCAGAGAAGTTATCGCTACATCTGCGCTTTTACTGACTGCCGCTGGGTTTGGCAGTGACGAACTCTTCGATCCGGTGTATTCCACTTGCTCGCTGGCCTGGTAGCTGGTCTTGTATAACCGTGGTCGCGGTGAATTGCGATAAGCCTCCGAGGCCTCAAGAGTGCGCCAGATATCCTCGCTCACTGCAAAGGGCAATTGTGGTCGAGCCGGCACGGCGCCCTTCCGATTTGCAGCCACGCCGCTTGCGGGCGCCGACTGAACGGGCGCACTGGACGTGCCCTGTTCCTGGTTTTCGATTTGAACCAGCAATGCCAGCACCGCTTTATAGGACGGCCCCTTGGTCCCGTGACTGTTCAGGTATTTTTCCAGGACGGCTTTTGCCTCGTTCGCCTTCCCCAGCCCGTTCAAGGCCGTGGCGTAACGCAATGCGAAATTTTCCGGCAGCGCGATGCCCAGCTTTTTAGCCTTGTCCAGGTTGTCGGCGGCCACGGCATAGGATTGGGCATCCAGTGCTGTTTGGGCATGGAGCATCAGCCGGTCCAGTTCGACAGCCGGCGGGAGCGCCAGCGCGGTGCCGGCCGTCAAGGTCATCAAGAGCGCTGCCAGAAGCTTTTTCATTTAAATTCCCTGCTGGATCTGTTTTAACGGAGGTCGGAGTTGGGGGATATGCATAGCGGAGTGGAGGGTAGCACGGGGACTGCGGTCGGCTGCGGGGCGGTCTGGCCGCAGCGGCCATGTGCGAATGCAAGCCTGACCCCGCCATCTGCGCCAGGGCGGTAGCAGTTCATCGCTCATCGCTTGATCCATATGGGTGACAGGCGCGGTTCGGTCGTAGCCAGCATCGAGAAAACGGGTTCGACCTGAAACAACAAGGCAGAATGCAAGGCAAGAAAAACCCGCCTTCGACAAGCGGGCGGGTAAGGTGTTCGCGCTCGACTACGGTCGGCTAATGGGTGACCATAATTTCTTCTGTCTCGCAAAACCCCGCCAAGCGGGGTTTTGTCGAGCAAGTTTGCTGATTCAGCGTGCGCGTTTGCGAGAGAAACCCAGGCCGGCAGCGCCAAGAGCCAGCAAGGCCAAGCTACCCGGCTCGGGAATATTTTGGGACCGCCACTGGATTTCATCAAGCACGTATCCAGTGCTCACATCGTCGAAAACGACCTTCGCAATGCCATTGAAGCCGAGAGTAACGAATTCGCTCGACGAAGTCACCGACCCCAGCAAATTGTTCGAAGTATCATAGGCCATTGCCTTGATCGTATCCACTTCGGATGTATACACGCCACTGATCCAGTTTCGGAAATTCAGATTACTCACCGTCGCACCATCGAGGAATTCAAGGGTGATCAGCTGAGAGTCTCCGCTCGAAGAAAGAACGCGGCCCGAACCAGCGGGGAAGCCATAACTTGCGATATCGCGAATATTCAAGCCATCCGCAGAAAAACGGACATTGATGCCATCGACAGTAAGGTTAGCCGTACCACCTGCATACGTGCCCAAGGATTCGCTCTGGAAATCAATAATGGCTGCCGAAGCCATCGGCGCGACAGACATCAGCAAAGTACAGGCGAGCCCAGCAATTGAGCGAAACATTTTCTTTCTCCTTTGTATTCAACCGCCAATATGGCAGTCGGTAAAGCAAACAAAGCAAATCCCATGCCAAATTATCAATATTATTGATATTCAATCAGTTACAAATTTTCATGTCTCACCATCATAGCGAAGCGTAAAAAATCCCGACACATCACCTCGACCAAGTGGACATAAATCCAAATCAGGTCATAAATGCACGGCATAAAGAAAAGACTAGAAAGACTCGCGGAAAGACTACGGGGTCAGGTCTTGCCTTTTGCCGCAAAAGGCAAGACCCCATTGATTCATTTGATCCTTGCTAAGCTCCGAACCAGAAGGAATTGCCCTTCATCAGAAACTCGACGTGCGGCATGTAATGTGAGCCGTCACATGAAAAAGTCACGCTCACCATGTCGTTGAAAATGTTGATCGAGGCCATGCGCAGATAAAAAGTCGGATCGGTGAGGCGCAATGACTTCAGGGCATTCAGAATCAGCTTGATGTCTTTCTGCGGGATCGCGGCATCGGCGGGGTAGTCGCGTGTGGGATAGATCAGACAGATGTCCGGATCGCTCAAGGCCTCATGATCCAGAATCCGATAACGAAACGGATCGTCCACGGTCCAGATCGTGGCCTGGCTGCTGGAAAAGTGGATCTGGCATTGGAACACGCCGCACTGCGTCAGCAGTTCCTCCAGGATGGACAGGGCCTGATCCATATTGCGATCCATTGGACTTTCCACGCGGCATTGCTGAAACACCGTGCTGCGGATCGCCGGATCGCCCTTAACCTGGCGCCAATAACCGGGCTCTTCGTAGAGTTCAGACGTCACCGGTAGATTGCGCAAGTCGAAATCGGCCGCGAGATAGCCCACCGTCCGGGAATCCCGGCTAACGACCTGGAGCGCCGTAAGCGAGGGACGGTGTTCAAGCAAACTGATGTACGCATCCGAGAGCAGAAACCCCCAGGCCGGAACCGCTTCCTTCATATACGGGCGTTGCGAGCGGTCGCGTCCGAAGTGTCCAGGCACGATCCCCTGCTGACCGACGTTGTTGCTGATTTGGATGCCGTCAGTGTCCATGCAGTACAGATACGAGCAATGCGCAACGCTGGAGAAATGCTCCACGAGAATCGCATCCAGCGCATCGCAATCGCCCCATGCCGGCGCGCAACGCTCGGCCAGTTGCCCCATCGGCTCGCGCAGGATGTGCGCCAACTCTTCCCGTTGCAGGTAGATTCTGTCTTTCCAGGAAACTTTCATGAATCTCCATCATGCAGGGTTGAACGAACAGTCTGCGCCTCGATGCGCGCGACGATGACGCCCATGGGAATGGGCCGTGAATTGGATAAAGGTGGTTCGTATTGGTTCAAGCGGCACGCGGGCGCACAGGCATGACTGAAATGCTGCGATGCGCGTCGATGCGCACTTTTATTCGAGTCTGGCCCCTTTGATTCCCTGGAAGATCAGTCTTGCCCGGCCTTCAATGTCAGGTCGTATATTTTCGACTGTATCGGCTTTTTCATTTCCTCGATTTCGTTGTATTTGGCCAGGAGCTGGTCAGCCTGCTGATACAAACTTTCCTCGCGCTGAATTGCTCTTTCATGCGCCTCGACCACCGCATCGTAGTTCGCGATCTGCCCGTTTGGTTGAGGGGGCATGGGCATACCGTAGAGCATGGGTACGCTGCTGCGGCGTACTTCCTGCACCATCTGGAATTGCTGATAGACCGCCTGTTGCTGCTGGTTGAGCATATTCAAGGCACTGTAGAGTTTTTCCAGTTCGGTTCCATTGTCGGCGGCAGCAGTGAAACTCAACTGCAGCAGCAGCAATGCATAGATGAGGCGGCGCATAACTCCTCCAGTGGCTGAAGCGGATGCACACATTATAGAAACACACAGAAATTGAGGTGCCCACTTGCCCAACAAAACCTCGGGGTCAGGTCTTGCCTTTTACCCCAAAAGACAAGACGTGACCCCATAGTTCTCGCGCCCGCAGCACGCGCCCCTCATGCGAGGCGCAACGCCCAGATCAATTCGAGCCTGGCCCCTTTAATTCCCTTTAATTCAATCGGCCGTCCCTCCGGGTTGCAGCGAGAAATGAGTGTTAACACGCCCTAGCGATTCTGATAGCGCTGATAGCGCTCCTCGTCCTCTTTTTTCTTCCGCTCATACTCTTCCTGGGCATCCTTGTCCTTTTGAATCTGGTCTTGTGGCGCAGCCTTGCGGTCCTGAGCCTTGCCCTTCGGTTCAGGTTGGGAGCGTTGCCGCTCCAGATCCTGTTGCTGCTGCAGCTCTTTCTGCCGTTGCAGCTCTTTCTGCCGTTGCAGCTCTTTCTGCCGTTGCAGCTCTTTCTGGCGCTGCTGCTCTTGCTGGAGTTGCAGCTCTTTCTGCCGTTGCAGCTCTTTCTGGCGCTGCTGCTCTTGCTGGAGTTGCAGCTCTTTCTGCCGTTGCAGCTCTTTCTGGCGCTGCTGCTCTTGCTGACGTTGCTCTTGCTGACGTTGCTCCTGCTGGCGCTGCTCCTGCTGGCGTTGCTCCTGCTGGCGTTGCTCCTGCTGGCGTTGCTCCTGCTGACGCTGCTCCTGCTGACGCTGCTCCTGCTGACGCTGCTCCTGCTGACGCTGCTCCTGCTGGCGTTGCTCCTGCTGGCGTTGCTCCTGCTGGCGTTGCTCCTGCTGGCGTTGCTCCTGCTGACGCTGCTGGTCTTGCTGCACACGCGGTTTAAAATACTGCTGCGTGACAGGCTCACGCGGCTGGTAGCGGTAATTCTCGGACCGTATCGTATGCTGCTGTTCTACTGCGCTCGGATAGCGGTCGCCCGGATAATTCCGCTGGTAAGTCGGCAACGGTGCGGGAGCCGGGGCGGAGCCGCGGTCCCATTGGTCCCACCCGCTTCGACGCTGTTCCCAGTCGCGACCCCAGTGATCCCCCCAACGTGGCGGCGCGTCGGCACGCCAGCCTTGGAAATACGGCGGAGGCTGGCGGTAGTAGCGAACCGGTACGCGCAGCACATAAGCCGGCACATCGTAATAGCCCACCCTATCCCACGGCCCGTTGTACCAGCTGCTCGCATACCAGTTATCGCCCTGGAACACCCAGTAGAGGCCGTCGTAAAAGAAGTAATTCGAATCCACCCGGGGCGCGTAGTAGACGGGATAGCCCGGTATCTGGACAAGATCCGGGTACGTCGAAAAATGGATGCCGATGCTGACACCAGGATATCCGATTCCGACTGAGGCATGGCCGGATGGTTGGTAGGGGGGAGCGGTATAGCAACCCTGGACAAGGGTCATCGATATCGCAATCATCAAGTAGCTCTTTTTCATTTTCTGCTCCTTCTGCTCTTTACTTAATCCCTGGTCATGCCCAACTATCGGGCATGACCCGTTGCGTGTTCGACAGGGGGTCGCTGCTCCCGGGCGTTCTCAGATTTGTCGTCAATGATCTTTGATCTTTTTGCCGTGATCATCAAGGGCAGCGGCCAAATCGAATAGTCGAGCATGCTGATCCCCCCTTGAGTACTCTTACCATAGTAGGCAATTACGATCGGCGCTTCTGTTCGACAGCGAACATAGCAAGGCAGCTGCCTCAGCGGCAGACAGCCGATAGAATCCGACTAACGAATAGAGCACATACGAATGAGGTCAACTTCCCACCGCGCCAGAAATTAATCGCGTCTGAACTGACCCGGTTATTCCGGAGAATCTGTTTGATAAATGGCCGTACAACTGTCCTCGCTTGTCCTCGGGGGCTTGTGATAACACACCTGAATTGATGAAAGACGAAATGGGATATTGCAATACAAGACCCGACCCCGAAGCTTGACCCCGAAGCTTGAGTTTGACGTTTGCCCTATGTGCGCTGTCGAACAGATGGGGGCAGTGCGTTCTGCGCATACTGGTGTTAGCCGTTAGCCAAATGCGCACTTCCATTATGAATCCAGGAGAAAACTGATCATGACCAAACGTCACATCGCACCGAACAGCGCCAGCTCACTTGAACCGTTGTCGATTCTGGCATTAGCCGTGATCGGTGCGTTTTGTGCCGTCGCCCCGGCATGGGCGACGCCAATAACTCTGGGTACGGCGCAGAGCTTCGCGGTTTTGGGTGCCTCGACAGTAACCAATACCGGCTCGACTACCCTCTGGGGAGATCTCGGTCTTTACCCAGGCACTTCGATCACTGGAGTGGGGAGCATCACCCAAACAGGCGCGGTACACCAAACGGATGCGGTCGCGCAGCAAGCTCAGATTGATGCCCTCACTGCGTACACTGCCCTTCTTGCCCTGCCGTCCACGGCCAACTTGAGTGGTGTAGATCTGGGCTTCTACAACAGTTCAACCCCGCTGGCCCCGGGCGTCTATAAATTTGACTCGTCGGCTCAATTGACGAACGACCTCTATCTGGATGCACAAAACAATGCCGATGCACTCTGGGTATTTCAGATCGGGACCACGCTCACGATCGCAAGCGCCTCAACTGTCAACGTGATCAATGGCATTCTTAGCGGTGCAGATTACGGTGTGTATTGGCAGGTCGGCAGTTCCGCGACGCTGGGAACCAGTGCGGTTTTTGCAGGGAATATTCTCGCGGATCAGAGCGTCACCCTGAATACCGCGGCGTCGATACTGTGCGGCAGGGCCATCGCGCTCAATGCTGCGGTGACCATGGATACCAACACCATCTCCAACGATTGCATCGCCGACAACATCAGCGGACCCACCGACTTCGGCAACGCGGGCTACAGCGGTTCTGGCATAGGTGACGGTAACGGAACCGTACCCGAGCCGGCAACGCTGGCGCTGATGGGACTCGGACTTTTGGGACTCGTATTTAGTCGACGTCGCCAATCTGGTGAGCCTGCTTCGGCAGGCCGGAAATTCGATCCATCACCTGCTTAAACGTCCAGATCATGCATTCGTCCATGCATCGTCTGCTGCGAGGAAAACAGCCAGAAGCGCCGCGAGCGCAACGACTGCAAAGGTTTCATAAATTTCATTCAACATGATGCGGCCTGCCTGCATAGCAGCCGCCTCCGGCTAAAAATTCGGGGTCAGGTCTTGCATTACAACATCCCACTTCAGCTGCATCGATTGAAATGTGTCATTGCAAGACCTGACCCCGAAGTCTTTGACCCCGAAGTCTTGCGCGTTGCGAGTCTTTTTATGGCAAAGGGCTAGACCAGACCCTGTGTTCGCACGGGCGAGGCCAGGCTATGCAGCTCATCTAGACCTGACCCCAGTCCGCTGTACAGTCCGCTGCTGCGTCTATGTTGTCAATCCAGCGCAAACAAATGGAGTCGGCCTCCATTTCCAACTGCATCAGAATTTAAGCACTGGTGCGGCTGGAATTAGAATTCACCGGAGAAATGTGGTTTTGCAAGACCTGACCCCGATGTGCGGTGAATAGCCTATCAGTTCGAGCCAGGCCCCTTTGATTCGCGTTCCGTTGCGGCGCTGCGCGCCTCCATGAACCCGGCCAGAATCGGGCCGCAGATCACGCCCAGGGCCAGGCGCAGGCTCTTGCTGGGAACCACCATCGTGGTCGGGCGCGACATGTAGGCGTCGGGAATGCGCTTGAGCAAATCGAGAAAATCATGGCGCTCGCGGTCGCGAAAGTGGATGACGCACAGCGATTCGTCGGCCAGCGGCACGTCGCGCGCGATGAACGGGTCGGAGGTATCCACCAGCGGCATGCGCTGAATGTTGATATCGGTCAGGCCGAACTGGGGAACGAGGTAATGGATGTAGTCGTCCATGCGACGCAGGATGGTTTCCACCGATTCTTCGGGCGTGCACGTGCCCTTTTTGCAGTCGCGGTGGATCTTCTGGATCCACTCCAGGTTGATGGCAGGCGCCACGCCGATCAGCAGGTCCACATGCTGGGCCACATCGATGCCCGGGCGTCCCGCGCGACGGTCGATTTCCGGCGGAAAGTGGCGCGAGTCGACCTTGCGGCGCGTCCAGGTGTTCGCCATCAGGCCGCCATGCTGCCCCTCGTAGAACAACAGATCGCTGCCCGGCTGCAGGGGCACCCAGGGCGTGAACTCGCCCGCTTGCACCCCCAATTCCTCGCCGTGCTCGGCCGTGTGCGCATACTGGCGATACACCCCGCTGCCGCATTCGCCATAGGTCCTGAAGAACGATTCCAGCTCCTGGAAATGATTGCACTCGGGCCCGAACCAGGAAATGTTGCGGCCGCTGCCCCGCGCTTCCTCGAGCAAGGCGGCGAACTGCCGATCGGTATAGCGCCGGAAACCGTCGCCATGAACGATCGCGGGCTTGATGTTCAGGCGCTGGAAAATGAACTTGAACGCGTGGCGTATCGTGGACAGGCCGGCACCGGACGAGCCGGTCACGGCAATGATGGGATGCTGCTGGGACATGGTCGGTTATTCCCCCAGATTGGCCAGAAGGCAGTAGAGCAGAAAATTCAACCCGGCGCATCCCGCCAAGAACAGAATCCGGTCATCGCGAGACCGGCGCCCGCCCATCGCATGGCGTCCTTTCTAGCCCGCCCCCTTGATTCACTGCGCCAGCGTTACCTCATTGAGCCGCTGCCCTCGGGATGCTGAGCGCTGCCCCTGTTGCCTGTCGAAATTAATCGAGCCTTTAAATCCCACCGCACGATGCAAGAATGAAATGTTTTACCATACGCTCTGTCGCACCATGCGGGATTAAGTGCATGGAAAAGCATTGATTGACCTGCCCTGACGGGCATCACAGTTTACGAAAGGATTCCACGATGTTTGTAGCAATGAACCGATTCAGGATTGCACCGGGTAAAGAAGCGGAATTCATCGAGATATGGCGCAACCGCGAGACCCATCTCGATCAGGTGCCGGGATTCAAGACCTTCAATCTGCTGCAGGGGGCCGGCAATGACGAATTCACGCTCTTCGCGTCGCATTCGATCTGGGAGTCGAGGACCGCTTTCGAAGACTGGACCAAATCCGAAGCCTTCCGCCAGGCCCATGCCAATGCAGGCGCCTCCAAGGGTATTTATCTGGGCCCGCCGCAATTCGAGGGATTTGACGCCGTGCTGTAAAGCGGCGGGCGATCCTGCCTCTTTGAATTGCCTGATTCCTGCAGCGTCCGCGCCCGCAACTGCCGCGCCCGCCCTCGACATCCTGCCCCGCAACAAACCGAACCTGATCCTTTTGGTTCGTTGAAGCCGCTCGTTGGAACTCACTGTACCCGTGCCTTCTGGGTTCACGACGCGATGGATTGCGCTGGCAGTGGTAATGTGCGCGGTACCACTTTTCCCCGAAGCCCATCGCATGACAGATGCAGACCTACCTATTCCGGTCCACCGTCTCCACCTGCTCAAAGGCTTTGCGGCTGCAGCTGCAGTCATCGTGGTCTGGTCCGGGTTCAACATCGTTTCCCGGCTGGGAGGGCGCAGCCCACTTACGCCCTATGACATGGCAGCCATACGTTTTGTCGTCTCGGGAATAGTCTGCCTTCCATTTGTGTTGACCCGATGGCAGCACCTCGAGTGGCCGCGACTTGCGGTGCTGGCCGCGTTTGGCGGCATGGGTTACGCCTTATTGGTTTACTCGGGCTTTTCCCTTGCGCCGGCCGCACATGCGGGCATTCTGGTCAATGGCGGCATTCCATTTGCGAGTGCATTGATCGCCTGGCTCATACTCGGGCATCGCCCTGGAATCCGGACTGAATTCGCCCTGTTGGTCGCAGGTTTGGGGATCGTGTTGATTGGCCTCCACAGCTTTGGTCAAATTTCCGGGGCACCCGCCCATCAATGGGTGGGCGATGTGTTCTTTCTCCTTGCCGCAGTCAGCTACGCATGCTTTGGCTTGTTGCTCAAGCATTGGCATGTCCCGCCCCTCGACGCAACGGTCGGCATCGCCGTGATTTCCATGGTTTGCTACACGCCTGTCTACCTCCTGTTCCTGCCCAAGGCCATCACCACCGTTTCCCTGTCCTTCATTCTGTTGCAAGGCGTTTATCAAGGCATCCTGGCTGCCTCAATTGCCGGCCTGCTTTTCGCCTACGCCATCCAAAACATCGGGCCGCAGAGAGCAACACTCATGTTGGCCATGGTTCCTGGCATCTCGGCAGTGGCAGCCGTGCCATTGTTGAAGGAATCCCTCGATGCCGTGACCATGGCCGGCGTCGTGCTTGTGACTATCGGAGCGGTTCTGGGCGCTACGCATCAATCAGCAAAATGAGGATGAATGGGTCAGCTTCGATGCAAGATTCGAAAATTCGGGGGCAGTGGGTGATATGAGTCCAAAGGACCTGGAATTGCTCGTCACCCGGGAGATGCCATTTGGCATGCACAAGGGCCGAATCATTGCGGATCTACCTGGCAATTACCTCAACTGGTTCGCGCGCAAAGGATTCCCTGCGGGTGAAATTGGCCGCTTGCTGGCCCTGATGCAGGAAATCGATCACAACGGCTTGACGGACATCCTCACGCCACTCAGGCAGCGATCAGACAAACTTCCTGGGCGGTCTGATTAAGCGGTATTTTGGACGGATGGTGCGACGCCCCATTAGACTGGTAGTCGGCCTTTGCAGCCATACGAAGTGGGGCGCAAAGTTCGAAGCCTCGCTTCGAGCAATCCAGTCGTAATTTAACGTTGTATCGCACTCTTTGATCCGGGAAAACGCATGATCCTTGCCGCAATCGTTCTGTTTTGTCTGGCGGCGGGGCTTGGCCTGTGGCTCGTGGTTCTGGGCGTGCGCTATCGACGCGGCTCCCGGGCCCTGGCGGCGGGGCACGCCGGCGTCGCCCTACTGGGCCTGATCCTGTTGGGAAGGCATATCTTCAGCAGTCCCGTTCATATGTTGTACAACGATGCGGCGCTGCTGTTTGTTCTGGCGCTGTTCGGCGGGTTGGTTCTTCTGGCCCTGCGCATGGGCAATCACGAACATCGCTCGCCACCGCCGATGGTTGGCGTCAGCCTCCACGCGGCCATGGCCATTACGGCGCTGCTACTGTTGGTGTTGGGGTACACGCATCCCTGACCCCGGAATTCCCGGGTTTCCCGGACAGCGAAATTAATTCGAGCCTGGCCCCTTTAATTGGTGTGCGCATACTGGCGATACACCCCGCTGCCGCATTCGCCATAGGTCCTGAAAAACGATTCCAGCTCCTGGAAATGATTGCACTCGGGCCCGAACCAGGAAATGTTGCGGCCGCTGCTCCGGGCTTCCTCGAGCAAGGCGGCGAACTGCCGATCGGTATAACGCCGGAAACCGTCGCCATGAACGATCGCGGGCTTGATGTTCAGGCGCTCGAAAATGAACTTGAACGCGTGGCGTATCGTGGACAGGCCAGCACCGGAAGAGCCGGTCACCGCGATGATGGGATGCTGCTGGGACATGGTTGGCGCCTACCCAGATTGACCAAAAGGCCGAAGGGAAGAAAGTGTACCCCGGCTCATGTCACGAAGCACAGAATCTGATCATCGTGTCCCAGCCCGCCACGTTGGCCCCGGTCTCCCATCATTTCAAACCGGGACCCGCGTCCGTCAAACGCGTGAAATCAATTCGACCCCGTAGTTTGCTCGTTCAACCATCATTTCTCTTCCCGATCCGCCTCGCGGGTGCTCGCTACCAGCCACCCGCCGACCCCAGTCATGGCAGAAAACAACGCCAGCCACAGCCAGGTGTCGGCGAGGTCCCAGTGGACGCGCTTGACAGTTGCGTCTGCCCAGCTCAGCGCGAAAATCGGCAGCAATCCCCACGCAGCCAGCGTCAACCCAAGCGCTTGCTGCTCATATCGCGTGGTGCCACGCAGCAATATCCAGGCGCCCAACGCCGGGGTCAAGAACGTCACACTGTAGAGGTGGGCGTGAAAGGTATCCAGCTTCCACGGCCAGAACCATGATGCGGCGGCTGGCGCGACCAGCAGTGACAGACCGTATGCGCCGAGCGCGATGATCACGGCCCAAAGCGTGATTCTCAGCGTGCCCCGGGGACAATCGCCAGGTTGGGGCAACGGCCGTTTGCGGTAGAGCCAGAGATGAACGCCGGCATTGATGCACACGCCGATGTAGAGGATGAACCAGATCCATGCTTCAGGGCGGTTCAGATTGAAGCGGTCAAGGTGTACGAAGGAATAGATCGTCACCACCAACGTGAAGATGAAGATCATCGGCGTCACGACGCGCGCCGGAGACCAGCGGCCGGACCATGCCTGGAAGAAGGCGGCGATCAGCGCTGCCGTGTAAAGCGCACCCAGATAGCGCAGATTGAATGGCGCCAGCGGCCACGGCCAGTATGGCTCCATGATCGGCGGATAAAGCAGGAGGCCAAGGCCCGCCCAAAGGAGAATCACCACCTCAAGCCAGGTTACCCCGAGGAGCAAGCCGCTGATGCGTGGATTGGTGTCAATTTTCATCCGTCATTCCCCATTTCCAGGTGAACAAATGGGGGCAGATTCTGAGATTTCCCCACGAATAATTATCAGGGTGACGGGGTCAGGTCTTGCCCATTGCGGCAAAAGGCAAGACCTGACCCCGTAGTTTTAGTTTGGTGACCCCGTAGTTTGGGCAAGACCCCGTAGTTTCCCCCGTAGTTTCGCCCCTTTGTTAATCGAGCCTGGCCTCTTTGATTGACGCTAATTTTCCGACGGAGTTGGATTCTTTGGTGCGGTGCTTTTAGCTTCACCAATCTCTTTAACTTTAATGAGTCGCCGTCGGCGCTCTTCACGGTCCACGTACCAGTCGCCCAATAGGGTCTCGATCAATTCAACGAGCACTTCTGCCTCATGAGGCTCGACATCGACGATTATGCTGATGTCTGCTTCCATGTGGGCCCCGATATTTCCCACTTTTCGAACGGCTTCAATTGCGTCCCAAGTTTGGGGGTCGACCCTATCTTTGATTTGATTTATTTCGTCATAGAGTCGGGTAGGTTTTACTGCCCAAAAATCCCGCAACATACCCTGCAAGCAACGACGTGATAGGGTTGCTGAGGCCTTCGGGCTCGTATGGACAATTAAATATGCCTCGGCATAGTCGTCCAGGATTGCCTTCGGGATGTAGTCGGGGAATTCTCGGGCTTTTGGGCCTGGGAGCAATTGCCAAGCATGAAGTAAAGCGCCACTCCTATAACCGCTATGAGTTGGCGGAAAACTCGGCAATAGCAATTCCGCTTTATTCAGCCACGCCTTCAGAGACACTTGTTTGCAAGCTGTATTGGGGCACACCGTAAACCTCGCCGAAAGGATGAGTGGTCCATTCACGTTCTCAACATCTAGGAGGTTCTGGTGGAGCTTGGTTCGTTCCTTCGTAACCGTGGAGTGGCGGCCACAATATGGACATGTCCAATCCACAGCTGCCGGTTCCGTCCCCTGAATGATATGTGTCACTGTTATCCTCGCTCCTTTTTGCGACGAACGGCCAGTTCGTGGCACTTATTCAATTCGAGCCTGGCCCTTTGCTTACTCCTTCTGGATGTTGTAATCCTGAAGCGTGCGGCCCTCTTCGAGCAGCTTTCCGGCAAAAATCAGTCGCTGCTGGTCGGGCGGAATGCCTTCCTTGTCCTGTATCTTGGCCTTCACGTTTTCGATCGTGTCGTTCGGTTCGACCTCGAGCGCGATGTTTTTGCCCGTAAGCGTCCTGACGAAGATTTGCATGGCGAATGCAGGGGCGGTGAGCGTCAGCGAGAGCAGGACAGCGAAAAGGATACGCATGATGAGGTATTCGAATGGATGAACAGAAATCAGTCCGCGCCATTAGCGGCCAGTTTCCGCCACTTCTTGATTGTCTCGCTGCAAAAAGCATAGGCAAGATCTGACCCCGCGTTCTGTGACCCCGTGTCCTGCATGTCCTGTGTGCAAAAGCCAGGGCCTAAGGAAAAGCGTGTTTTGTCCGTTAGTAGCTGAAGGTTGCGTCAGGACACGGATGTCGTGTCGCCCCCCAAAAAAAACATCAAACAGTAAAGAGAAAGGGAACTTCAATGAAACAATTCAAGCGGATAACGTTGAGCGCGTTCATCCTGACGGCAGCATCGATGGCCCATGCCGCGGGTCCGACGAACGGCGGCTTCGATGGCTTTGCCTCCGCCAGCGTGGGCCACGGCAGCAATGAAGACAATTTCGGCTTCGACGACGGCGGCCTCGCCACCGACGCGCAGCTTGCGCTTTCATACACAGACAGAAGCGGCTTTGGCGGGCAACTGGACTTGGGCTACTTCAAACAGGACTATGACGACTCCAATGTGGACATGGGCTTCCGCGAGGCCGCCGCGCATCTCTACTATCGCAGCCAGGGTTGGCTCGCCGGCGCCTTTGCTCAGCAACGCAAGTACTACGTAAACGGCGACAGCAACAACGTGAAAGCGTATTTCCTGGGCCTTGAAGGTCAGGTCTATCTCGACAACATGACGCTTTACGGCCAGCTCGGCCAAGGCAAGTGGAAGTACAACACCGGGACCACCGACCCCGACGTCATGGCGACGCTCGAACTGCGCTATTTCATGAGCGAGAACCTGCGCCTGGACGCCTCGATCAATTACCTGAAGGAAGATGCCGGTGATCTCTTCAATTACGAGTGGGACCAGACGACTTACGGCGTCGGCGCCGAATACCGGTTCTCCGGCAGCCCCCTGAGCGTGCTTGCCAGGTACGAATACGCCGACGAGGATCAAAACACCGGCTACTCGGCCGACAATCAGCGCCTCCTGATCGGGGTCAAGTTCAATTTCGGCAAGGATTCCCTGCGCAAGAGCGACCGTGAGGGCGCCAGCTTGAAACCCGTCGCCAAGGATCTGATCTGGGGTGGGGTGACGTAAGCGCTTTTAGTGGTGAATTAATCTTCAGAAGTCAGTACAGCCGCATCATAAAAAAGGCGCAGTCCCCTGCGCCTTTTTTTCGTTCCAGCCGGTCAATTCCAGCTCAACGCCCCGCCCGTCTGATACTCCATACATAACACCAGCCGGGTCCGGTCTTGCCTTTTGCCGCAAGAGGCAAGACCTGACCCCGTGTCCTGCTGTAATCGAACGCCTGGATAAACAATCCGAAGCTGACTTTTTAGCTTAGTCACCCTGCGCCGCGTACTGAACGAGGCACTGGTGGCAGCCCTCGCACCGGCCGACTACTCCCAGGGCCCAACGATCGTGATGTTGGACCGTAGGACGGCAGCGATGCCGAATACATTTCGAATCCAAACCCGCTCAGCATTTTCGGCTGCAATCTTGCCCCCCGCCTCGAAGTCAAAGCGCGGATTGAGAAAATCCGACTTGTACTTCACCAGTTTTTCCCCGCTCATGGCCTCGGACTTGTCGCTCTGGTAGAAGCGAATCAATTCGACATAACCTGCCTGCAACTGTCTGTCTATTTCGGCGACCGTCGCCGGCGTCGCCAGACTCAACTCATCGACCGTGTACCCAAGCGGAAGCTGATACAGGTAGCGTGCCTGCGGAAAAAATGCGCCAGGCGTCGGCGCCTCAACGACCAGGGCGGAAGCCGCCAGCACTTTCCCGTCGCCCAACTTTACGAGGTGTAGATACGGGGAAAAGTTGACCCCCCCTTCCGTCCACTTCGGACCCAGCGGAAGCCCGGTCTCCTGGGCCGCCTCCCTGAACGCCTGGCTTGCGTGCACCGGAATCCTGCCCTGCAACTTGGCCTGATCCGCCTCGGTGGCGGCCTTCGTGGAGGCCATGTTGGCCATGATCCCCAGGGGACCGAATAATGCACCGACGGCCACCGAGTTGCCGAAGCTCTGGAGATAGAGCACCTCACGCGCGTCGTCCAAATGTGCGGTCATGTGGTCTGTCTTGTCCAACACCGCCGAACGAACCGCGGAAACGCCCTTCGCCTTCGCCTCGGCCGGAACGGGTGGTTGAACCGGCGGCGGACCGCCCGCACACCCCGCAAGAAGCATAAGAACAAGAACAGCAACGCCTAACGAATATCTCATTGAATCCTCCTTGAAAGGTGTCTGACCCCATTTATTCTTACTTGGTAAACCGTGGTCTGAACTAACGCTGTTCACCCCAACACTGAACCGTATCGATTCCAGTCGACCGCAGGGACTGTTCCAAGCGTCTGCAAGCGCTGGAGTAGTCGAAACAGAAAGGCTGCAAGAGAGCCCTGTGCTTCGCTAACGAACAGTGCGCCAGCAAATGTATCGAAGGCACGGTCTGAGACAGCCAAGCCACAATCAAGCGCCCTGTTCCCTTGCAGGGTTGCCAGATTCTTAGCGAACGTTTCTCCGGCAAGGCCATCCGCCCAGTCAACGGTTGTTGCAACAATCCCGGCAATGATCGGGAAGAGTTTCTTTGGGGGGTACACACCCCCAGCATGTTGAATCGGCACACTGGTTCGTTCAAGACGGCGAACAGACTCTGCCTTATCGGCGGCGTACTCGAAGTACTCCTTGCTCAGGGTTGGCTTTGCCTCAAGGACGCAGTACACCGCCTCAGCTGGAATGAATCGATGCGCTTGTTGATCCAGAAGAGTGGGGGTGTATTGATGGTCAAAAATCACAATGTCAATCTGATCGCTGGTCGCGCCGTTTGAGTCGATTACGATTCCTTGAGCCACCTCATAACGCTTAGGTAGATACTTGCGCAAAACATCGATGAAATGTTGTTCATTGACCTCACCCATCACTCCATTGTGAGTTATGGACTTGGCTGATAGCTCTAGTTGAAGCGCAAGCACCGCCTGTTCGGCCGTAAAGGCTTCACGCAGAAAACCTCTCCCATCAATCCCAGATGCAGCTTTGGCTTTATTCATATCACCAGACGATTTCTTGCCAAGTTTTCTTTCCAAGCGATGCACGAGCCATCGCAGCAATTGCAGCTTTCTCGGTTTGAGTACAGCTCTGAGACACAACGTTGTTCGTATTTGCGGGATCAACGTATCGTGTCGTTTCGATGTTGTCACGGAGATGCTCAAGTACACCCCATACGTTGCCAGCGGTGTTCCCGTGCCTAGCGTAGTGCAGGCCATCAATGACCGCCAGTTCAAGATAGAAGGACGGAAATGTTAAGCCGTGGCGCGTGCGCCAAAGCTTTAGAAGCCTAATCTCATCTATTCTCGCGCTGCCAACCACATAGGAAATGTGCGTTTCTACGTTGGTCTGTGTCCATGTGCTTGCTCTATTGCGATACAGGCTATGGTCATTGCCATATTGTGATTGTCTACGCCCAGGCACCAAATCGATTGAATAGCCATTGACGGAAACACCTATGGAAACATCTTGTTTCTTGCACACGTAACCGGCCTCGGTTACAGCGTTATACAGACTCGAATACATGTCCACCAACGTCCCAGGCGTTGTTGAAGTCAGCGACAGAAAAATGTCTGCATCTGTTGAGATTGATATCCCAGTGCCCTTCGCTAGGGAACCGGAAAACTCAGCTTTGTTTAGGTAGCCATTGCTCCACTTCTCAAGGACTGGATAGATTAGATTACCGGCCGCTTTGGCACCTGCTTTGTTCACTGCGTATTTCGCCAAGAGGCCGTGAAGGTATTCGTCGGCAGACACACTTTTTCCTAAGTGAACTACGGGTATTGGTCTTGCACCAACATTCCAAACAAAAAAGGCGCAGTCCCCTGCGCCTTTTTTTCATTCTCGCTGATTAATCCCAGCTCAACGCCCCGCCCGTCTGATACTCCGTGACGCGCGTTTCGAAGAAGTTCTTCTCCTTCTTCAGGTCGATCATTTCGGCCATCCAGGGGAAGGGGTTGGTGACGCCGGGGAACATTTCGTCGAGGCCGATCTGCTGGCAACGGCGGTTGGCGATGAAGCGCAGATATTCCTTGAACTGGGCGGAGTTCAAACCGAGCACGCCGCGCGGCATGGTGTCTTCGGCGTAGCGGTATTCGAGCTCGACGCCCTTCTGGATCAGGCCGCGGATTTCGGCCTTGAACTCGCTGGTCCACAGGTGCGGGTTTTCCAGCTTGATGGTGTTGATGAGGTCGATGCCGAAGTTGCAGTGCATGGACTCGTCGCGCAGGATGTACTGGTACTGCTCGGCGGCGCCGGTCATCTTGTTCTGGCGGCCCAGGGCGAGGATCTGCACGAAGCCGAC
>Ga0299912_10000135_pt1 | contig 81351 bp, 77 predicted proteins | sample RVTome_2_FD_207667 | JGI IMG/M metagenome (GOLD analysis project Ga0299912, IMG submission 207667) | Soil microbial communities from uranium-contaminated site in the Upper Colorado River Basin, Wyoming, United States - RVT95D214 (version 2) ... | reverse complement strand
AAATGCTCGCGCAAGATCTCAACCTTTTTCTCGGGACTGATTCGCTGCCGTTTGCCTTCCATTTCGCTCCTTCCTAACCACCTTATTCAGCTAGGCCCGATTGTCAAGTTCCATCTGAAGCAGGACATCTGCACCCCTGTTTTATTCTTTTACCTCACAACAAGCACCTTCTTTGTTGTTGTTTCTTTTTCGCCTTCCAGTATCAAGAAGTAGATACCAGCACTGAGATTGGATGAATCGAAGTTGAATGTGTGTACGCCAGCTTCCATTATTCCATCAGCAACAACGATAGCCTTTCGTCCTGTAATATCATAGAGCGTTAATTTAACCTGCTGTCTCGTGGGTATGACATAACGAATCAGCGCGGTATGGATCAATATGCTGGGTAGCACCACTATGCCGAACTCCAGGTTCATCGGCTCGGCATCAACAGACTGCGGTCCGCCACCTTCGGATTCTTTTTCAAATTCATAAAGATGGCCCATGTGACATGCGGCAAAATCGCCATAGATTTTTGAGATGCGAACGGTGATCTCCCCATCATCTTTGTAAGAGGCAGAAGGTACGGGTAATTCAATATTCGTCGGTATCTCGGCCTGATATTTTACCATATGCTGCGCTGTGTTATCGATTTTTACCCATTCCCGCCATTCGCCTTGTGATTCATGATATGCAGTAATGTCAAGTTTGTATTTTAATTCCGGTTTCAAGCCAGAAAATTTGTAGATTATTTCGGTCGTATCATAATCAACCGGATAGTTTTCGTAAGCAATATAACCGTCGCGTTGAATCAGGTAAGCAGATGTATATTCACTACCCGCATAGATTGTGTATTTGGGCACTGGAATGTACTGTAGTCGGTTTCGTTTAGTCTGGATGCCAAAGACATTAGTCTCAGCGTCCTCTTCATAACGCTCGGTATATGCCGAATAGAGATCGATGCTGGTCAGAGTCTGACGCCAGTCACAAGAAGCGTAGCGCGATTGAGTACAGGACGAATTACTGATATTGCCTGATCCATAATACGGCGACTGGTACATTATTTCCCAGTTCTTGTTTCCCTCAGTGAGTAAATGCTCACTCCAAACCAGTAAGCGATCATTGACCGTGAGTATGGGCCAATCCGAAGCCTGATTTGGCGTCTCTACTTCCCGCCAAGTTGTCCAATTGCTTGGTGGCTGGTTCAAGAACCGTTCGCCTTTCCAGATCTCTCTGCTTTCTTCATTGCCTTCGGATTCTTCTTCACTCCAGACAACAAGTGCTTTCTCGTTGGTGATAAGAAGATATGGATGCTCGGAAGGTTGACTGTATGAATTTGATATGTTTACCGGATCAGACCAGCCGCTTGTGGTCAGGCATTTGTACCAGATATCCGGGTAAGGTTCGCCTGCCTGGGGCGGAAAATCATAGACAATATGGGGGTAGCCATATTGGATGTCGATGCTGGGCGAAGATGGTTGCCAATCTACAGGCACGTTTGCTGAATCGATGATTACGGTCTCGGTTCCTGGATTATTGCAGTCGAATCTTTTGTAGACTACATAGGCTTTGCCTGGCGCAAATAACACGCCGCTGTAAACCATATGGCAGATATCATTAGCATCGATGCGGATGGCCGGCGGTGAGACACTCGGATAAAATGATGTAGGTATCGCCGGATAGGAATCAACAGTGTAGACGGTCCAGTTGGGCGCATCATAACGGGCGAAATATATTACTGCCGATTGATTAACCAGCCAGCCAATGGATTTACGAAATGCCAGACAGGGACGGTTGTCACTCATCAACCCGATACTGGGATTGTGATTGGGCGCTATGGGCAGGACATTTTGACCTTCTAACCATATGGTACCGCCATCGGTCGATGTGGAAAAGGTTGTCCATTCCTGCGGTATATCTGCGCCGCCAATGCCATAGGTATAAGCGAGATTAAGAATCGTGCTGTTGGGCTGCCGAATAAGCTTTCTGCCTTCGGTAAATTCCGTATGTGTTGTAGGCAAGGTTACTGCGAATTCGAACACCTGGACATCGGCTTGATAGGGGATGTAGTTTTTCTTAGTGATCGTCACTTTCATGACGCCGGTGGTTGCCACGGTTATGCCACTAAAATACACTCGCCCTTCTGCATTAGTCTTCTGCGATTGATAGATTTCAGGTCCTGCCTTATAGAGTGTAACCAGGGCATCCTGCAATGAGATTTGTTGAGGTCCAACAGGATCTTCATAAACCGCAACTTCGAAATCAACTGGTGTATTTACAGGAATCGAATGAGGATGGTATGCAATGATGGTTTTTGGATTATCGGTCCAGACCGGCATTTCGGGTGAGCCAAAGAGATTGTGAACATAAGCAAAATACCATCCAAGCCAGCCATAAGGTCCTGCATATCGTGCTTTTGCTTCAGCAACTCCTATTAATGTATCGAAGTAGAAAAGACGATTTATGAAATTTCTTTGTAATTCTGGAGAACCCCAGGCTTGACCTGATCGCGTATTGCCCAAGAATGCAACTGCGCCAATTGGTGGACGCTGATCAGGAGGTACATCAAGCCGATAGAATGAAGAATAAGCTTCTGCCATACACGGAAGGGGTCCAGAAGCTGACCACTGTTCACTCCAATAATGGCCTGTTGCATCCATATCATCATACCATGCATTATCACAATTAATTGCATAAACAATAAAGTATTTGTTGGCATTGTGGAGTTCAGAAAGATTTGGCATTATGCCCATGTTATTGTAATTCCATGGCCAACTCATAAGTAATTGTCGATAATCTGGATATGCCGTTCTCTGTCCATCAGTACCACCATGACCACATGTAGAAACAAAGCCATAACCAGTACTGAGAAAATCTATTATTTCATGGTCATTTGCATTACTTGGGTGGTTGACAATGAGGTGTTGCACGATATGAGACGGAAAATATGGTATTGTTTGATTCATTAACGATGGAAATTCAATGCAGTCTGGTTGATGGCCCTGAGTTATCCACAGCGAATGGTTCATTAATTCTTTATTTTCGGGTGATTTTTCATAATTCAATCTTTTCTCTACCCATGATAAAGTTTGATCATAATTCCAAGCAGGGATTCTTCCAATCCAAATTTCCTCTTGATAGTCGGGATTGTTCATCCAATTACCAGTGAAATCCTGGAAATAGAGGTCACTAGGCATGCCATCACAATATCTAAAAGGAACCCAATTTGTCATTGGTAGATAGGAACTACTTATTCCACCGAGTATAGCAAATGCAAGACCAGAACTCCAATGCATATCATAGAGGAATTCCTTTATTTTTGCAGCATCATCCCCGATATGTTCCTCGGACCATCCAGCATAATCTGCCGTTGTCCATTGGCCATCATACATAGCATAGATCCAATCAGTAGATACTATCATACATGGCATGCCTTTTTCTACAAGCCACTTAGCCAATGGCTGATAAGCTGCGGTCATTGTCGGCGCCGTTACTATAACAACTTCACAACCCTGTCTTGACAATAACTCTTCATCAGGAATAAGAGGTGGTGCCGTATAGTAGGCAACAACTTCCCAGTGGTTGTAGACACAGTCTTGTAAACTATTTAATTTCATCTTGAAGACTCGTTCACCCATAATTTGGGGGCGCTGTGAATAAGGAACTGTTTCAAGGACAAATCTAAATGTCACAGATTGGATGACATAAATACTTTCTTTTACAGGGTTGTAGAGAAGAGGATACATAGCTATGGTTACAAATGGTATCCCATCAATGCTCCCTTTATGTATTATCTCAATTGGCACTGAATCTGGATAGAGTGCATTTACAGAATAGATTTCAGAATCAGGAGGTACAAATGGAGGGGGCTCAGTTGGATCCAGTGTGATTGGGTGTGGTGGTTGGGAAGGATAAATATTATAAGTGCCTTCAAGGGGCACTAGCGTAAGCGAAAGGATCACGATATCTTGAATTCCGATCCCATTAGGGAGAATGAAATTCAAAGACTTACAGGGCAGTTCCGGCGCACCAGTATCCGTTATTCTGACCATTTCCATTCCTTTCACCCTATCGTAGCCATTCTCGACACTGAATTCAAATTGCGAAAGGTTAAACGATAAAGTGTACGGTCCTTGAGCAGAAACAAAGCTCAGAAGTGCGATTGACACTAACAAAATATATTTACAAATGGCATCCTCCTTTTTAAAGAAATTTTCGGAAAATGATACATCGATTCATCCATGATTCACAACCGAATTTCGTGTTGATTTACGTTCCATCCCGTATCTCCTCTTGCGTTTCTGTATAGAGCGTTGAAAAAGCAAATTACTGGTATTAATTGAATTTACGCAGCTGGCGATTTTTACTTGAGGTAAATATTTTTGTTCGTGGATTATTGCAGAACGATTTGGATGGATCAAATATTTATAAGTTATATCTTTAGTCATATCTTTCACGCTCTCTTATACTTAAGTATTATAACAAATATTGGCAATATGTCAAGGTCCTAATGCAAGCAACTTACACATGGCACAATTGTGGCACATATTTGACATGGCACTTGCGGCGCTTCAATAACTCACGATATTTCATGCGCTTTTGCAGTGTCCGAAAAAGAGCGTCGGTCTCACATACCGAAGGTCGAGAGGGCGTTACTACCTACCAGCAAATTCAGGGATTGCCTTGGTGGAATCGACAAAATTCCACAAAGTATGGTTTTCCTGTAATCCCGCAGGTGTTTGCGGGACAGGGCGGTTTTGTGGTTTTGTGGAATTTTATTCCGGCGGGGTCGGGTACCTGGGCACCATGGGCGGGATCCCCAGGCGCCTTTTGATCGAAGCCAAGATGGGCCCGATCAACATCAACTCGCGAGCGAAAAGAAACGACGCGGCAATGCAGATGACGCCGCTGACCAGCAGGGTCTTGGGCGCCCCGATCATATCGGCTGACCAACCGCCCAGCAGACTTCCGAGCGGCGCCATGCCCATGAACGCCATCGCGAAAAAGCTCATTACCCTCCCGCGCTTGTCGTCATCCACTACCGTCTGCAGCACCGTATTGCTGGTCGCCATTGATGCCATCATGCCAAAGCCGGTGATCGCAAGCATTGCCATGGACAGAAAAATAGACGTGGATAACGAAAAGACGATCACTCCGGCACCGAAGACAGCCGCTGACATCGGGATCATTTTTTCCAGCCCCCTTGCGTCTTTGCGCGATGCCAGAAACCCAGCGCCGGCAAGGGCGCCGACGCCAACGGCCGCCATCAGCAGACCAAGCGTCTTCGCTCCGCCGTGCAGGATATCCTGGGCCATGACCGGCATCAGGATCGTGTAGGGCATTCCGACCAAACTCACGATCGCAAGAAGAATAAGCGTCGAGCGGATAGGCACTGAACCAAAGGCATAGTTGAATCCCATTTTCAGTTCCTGAAAAACATTTTGCTGCGATCTTGCCGCCGAGCGGGGTGCTAACTTCATGGCTAAAAGCGCCGCGATCACCGCCAAGGAACTGACCGCGTTCAGAGTAAAGCAAAGACCCTCGCCCACCGCCGCGATGATCACACCCGCGATAGAAGGGCCGATCAGGCGCGCGCTATTGAACATCGCGGAATTAAGCGCGATAGCGTTGCCCAGATCCTTTTTATCTTCGACCATTTCCACGATGAACGACTGCCGCGCCGGAATATCGAAGGCGTTCACCAGCGCGAGCACGGCCGTCAGGGCCACGACCCACCAAACCGTGATCGTGTTCGTGAAGATCAGAGCCGCGAGCACCACTGCCTGAAGCATCGCCAAAACCTGGGCGATAACCATGATCTTATGGCGATCGAATTTATCCGCCATGACGCCGGCGAACGGCGCCAGCACGAATGTCGGGAACTGGCTGAAGAAACCGGCTAGCCCGAGCATGGCCGGCGATTGCGTCAACCGGTACACGAGCCAGCCGATCGCGATCCTCTGCATCCACGTCCCGATCAGCGATATGCCCTGGCCGCCGAAGAAAAGCCGGTAATTACGGTAGCGGAAAGCCCGGAACATCAGGCGCCATGGACGCTGCTCGGTGGACAAGGCCATTATTGCACCCTGGTCTTTTCTGTGTCGTTTTCAGGTGCATTCTGGTGCACGGTGCCGCGCGACAAGGACGCAAAGATGCCGGCAAAGCATAGCGCGGCAAAAATGCCGAACAGAATCCTGAAACTGCTCATGAACTGCTGGTAATATGGTGGCGTGATCTCGACGCGTCCGATGACCAGGGAAAATACGAGCATGGCGAATCCCATGCTCATCATCTGCCCGACGAGCCGCATCGTACCGAGCGTTCCCGATGCAACGCCGTAAAACCTTTTATCCACCGAGCTCATTACGGCGTTCGTGTTAGGTGATGAAAAGCACGCGAACCCCAATCCCATGAACAGCAAGCAGGCGAGCACAAAACCAAAAGGCGTACCGGTCCTTAGCATAGCCAGGGCAGCCAAGCCCAAAGTGCATATCGCCATGCCCAGCGACGATACGATGCGAGGCTCGATCCGGTCAGACAACCGGCCGGCCAACGGAGAAAATGCCGTCATGACCAGGGGCTGGGCAATAAGTATCAGCCCGGCGTTCTGCGGGCTAAGGTTCTTGATGAATTGCAGGTAAAGGCTTAAGAGAAAACTCACCGCGGACGTGGCGCTGTAATTTATCAGCGCCGCGATGTTGGAAAAAGCATAGACCCGGTTATTCTTGAACAAGTTTATATCGATCAGTGGAAAATCCGCGCGAGTCTCCCAGAACGCAAATAGAACGATGGCGGCAATTCCCGCTATGATCAGAACAATCCCCCCTGCCCCGGGCAATTTTGAAAGGCCGAACATGGTCGCGAACAGCGCCGCGCCGTAGATCATGGCGCCGGCGATATCCATTTTTTCACCACCGGCTCCTGTCCATTCGCCTTTCATCTTCCAGACAATGCCTGCAATGATGAAAAGGCACAACGGGACATTGAACCAATAGACGCTGCGCCATCCCAGGTACTGCGTCAAAAAGCCGCCTAGTACCGGCCCCATTGAAAGACCAAGGTAAACTCCAGAGACATTGATCCCCAGCGCCTTCCCCCGCTCAGCCGGAGGAAATACTGTTGTCAGGATCGCTACGCCCGTACCAAAGATCATGGCGCCACCGATCCCTTCGATGATCCGAAACCCGATAAGCATTGCGCCTGAAACCGACAGGGCGCACAATACCGACGCCGCCAGGTAGACCGCGATACCAGCAAGGAAAATCCTTTTTCTGCCCCAGATATCAGCGATGCGGCCGATCGGCACCAAAAATATCGCTGCTGCCAGCATGTACGCAGCGGGCACCCAGCCCAGAAGGACCGCGTTCATCCCGAATTCTTTGCCGATCGTGGGCAGCGCGATATTAACGGCCGACCCCATGAAAGGCGTCAGAAAAGACGCGATAGTCGTTATCGTCAATACTAAGTTCCGGGGAATTTGCTTGGACATCTCAGACCACATTGTAGCAAATTATCGAGGACTGTCAATCACGGGGTCAACCCCGCACTATTTTCTATGACACGAGGGTCAAGCGCGGCGTTTTTTCAGTAGTAAAATCGCATTTTCGCATGATCGTAAGCTTTCGACCGATAATAGCGCGGGGTTGACATAGGCTACTTTTTTGATATAATAAACACATGCGACTAACTACCAAAACACGGTACGCGGTGCGTGCTATCTGCGAGTTGGCTGAACAGTCGGCAGATACTCCAATTTCGCTGAAAAAGATCGCTAATAAGCAGGGCATAAAACTAAAATATCTGGAACAGATCTTCATAAATCTGCACAAAGCCGGACTGGTCAAGAGCCGTAAGGGACCCCATGGCGGATACGTGCTGGGGAAGAAACCGGCGAAGATCAAGCTGCTCGAGATCATGCAGGCGGTGGGCGAGACGACCGATCCGGTCTTCTGCGCCGACGAAAATACGCGCAAGTTCTGCCCCAGGATGAACACCTGCTCGGCCCGGCCATTTTGGCGCCGGATGAAGATAATGATCGACAAATTCCTTTCGTCACATTCGATCCGGGACCTTTGCGGGTGTCAGGGTCTGGAAGGACAAGAATAACCATGATCAAATTGCCTGATATCGGGAAGATCTCACCCGAGGTCTTCAATGAACTGATCTTTCCCCGGCTGGGCGCTAAGTCCAAAAGCATTCTGGTGGGACCGCAGCATGGCGTGGACGTTGGCATCGTGAATATTAACGGCAAGGCGGTCGCCATGACAAGCGATCCGGTCTTCATCGTTCCCGAATACGGATTCAAGCGCGCTGCCTGGTTCGCCACGCATATCCTGGCGTCCGATATTGTAACCTCGGGTTTGCCGCCGATGTATCTGACCATTGACCTGAACCTGCCGCTGAGCATGACCGAAGCCCAGTTGACCGAAGTCTGGCAGACGATCCATGAAGAATCCACGAAGATGGGGATGGCGATAATCGGCGGGCATACGGCGCGTTATGACAACTGCAACTATCCAATGGTCGGTGGAGCCACGGTCATCGCGGTCGGCGACCTTGATCAGTACGTATCTCCCCGCTTTGCCCGGCCCGGTGACGTCATCATCATCACCAAAGGACCGGCGATCGAAGCAAGCGGGATATTCGCCACCATGTTCCCCCGCTTCCTGGCGCGGAAATTCGGCAATGCGTTTAGCCGGGCGGCTCAAAAGATATTTTACAAAATGTCAGTGGTTGACGACGCCATGACCGCGGTCAAGGTCGGGGTACGCGACCGAGGCGTCACGTCAATGCACGATGCCACCGAATGCGGAATCTGGGGCGGAATATACGAAGTCGCTCAGGCCGCCGGTGTCGGTGCAAGAGTTGAAAAGGAAAAGATCGTCATGGAAGCAGGCGTGGAACGCATCTGCGAACTTTTCAACATCGATCCTTTCTCGTCGATCAGTGAGGGTACGCTGATCATAACCTGCCGCGAACGATATGCGGCTGCGGTCGTCGCCAAGTTGGCGGCCAGGAAGATCAAATCCTCGATCGTCGGTGAACTCACACCCAAAAAGTCAGGCCTGATCCTGGCTGAGAACGGACGCGAGAAAAAATTGGTGCATCCGATCGTCGATCCGTTCTGGAGCGCGTTCTATAACGCTCTGCAGCAATACCGCAACCTGGAAACCGTCTAGATCAGCCGGTTTTACTTACCAGTTGATATACCAGTTAAGACCGACCGTCGTCATTTCCACGCCGATGCCCTGGTTTGAGCTTAGATAACGGTAATTGCAGTCGATCGAGATCGCCTTTCCGAGGTATAAAGAGACGCCGGCGAAACCCGATCCGAAAGTGCGGGCGGTTGCCGTTTCAATGTATTCGATCATCCGGTTTGATTGCAGCGCAGTATTGACATCCAGGTCGTCGTTATATAGAACGAGCATGCCTTCCACGCCAAAAAAGGGCGCCAGAAAGAATCGTCCAATGCGCGGCTGGATGTTCAATCTCAGTCCCATGCCAATTCCCGGACCAGCATACTGCGGATTATTCAGACAAACCACAGCGGGCTCAATATAGCAATGCGGCAGTGCCTCGGCCTGAATGTGAAATTCGCCACCATAATAAATACCGGGCAGCTGCGCTATGGTCAATGTCTGGTAATCGCAGGACTGCTGTCCCGAAACACTAGCCCCGATGCCTAGTCTTCCGGCAAAAGCAACGGAGGCGATGACACCGACTACTATTATTATTTGTCTCATGATGATCTCCTGTCCTAATAATATGCAATTTCTATGCCTATATCTGCACACTTAAGTCTCGTAATAACATGGATAATCTGACCGCTTTATTTAATCGTATTGTACAAAAGTATAACATATGCTCTTTGTTAATAACAAATTTTGATTTAATTTCAGTGTTACTTTTCTATTGTTAGGGTATTTACATAATTTTGGATGTCATTATAAATTTTTCTTATTCTAATTTAATGACCTTTGCAATACTTCTTTTACCATTGCTGAATATTGTAATAAAATAGACTCCGCCTGGCAACTGTTTGCCAGTACCATCATCTCCGAGCCAAACAATGCTTTTATTACTTGGCTCAATTCTGAAATTCTTCACTTCTTTTCCCGTAATATCAAAAATTGCGATTTTGATGATTTCACCACCAGGTAAGGAATGCCAGTCAATCTTCAATTGCCGCGTAAATGGGTTAGGAATAGCAGAGATCCAAAACCTTTTTATTGCGCCCGGAATAATTTGTTCCTCAATCTTAGTCTCATTCTCGCCGCGTTTGTAAAAGATATCTTCAGCTCCAACCCGCTGGTCCATCCAGTCCAAATGCAGGCGGTTGCTCATGTCAGCCGCAATCCGCGGCTCAGCGGGATACAGCGCAGGAGGTTGGTATACAATGGGCATAGGCGGTATCACATAATTACCATTGGTATCAAGCTTAGTATACACAATACCCCAAGGATCCATTTGCCGAGTCCAAACCACATGCAAATATTGTAATGAATCCATTGCCATCCGGACGCCGATATTCCCCTGAAAAGGATTGAGGGTCAGCGGTCCCACTAAGATATTCCCATATTGGTCAAGTTTTAAATACTCGATCGTGATCCCCGGCTCGGTCGGATTACGGTAAACCATATGGATATTCTGGCTGTGATCCGCAATCATCGTAGGGCGACCCCCGTAACCAAAAAATTTATTGTCGATCAACACGTTACCAAACCAATCTAGCTTTGTATAGGCCAACCGGTCTGCCGGACCGCTGTCCGCACGATAAGCCAGATGAACATTGGCAAAACTGTCCACCCCGATACCAGGCCAGTAAGAAAAAACGTTCGCCGGCGACACCCGCATCCTGGCAATGATCGGATTACCCATTGAATCCAGCTTTGTGTAGCTTATTTGGTCGTAACCAGCCACATTATCGTTCCACGCCACATTGATCTCGTTGTAACGGTTCAAGACGATTTCAATGGGATAACCGCCGTTATTGCCGCTCACAGCCAGATGCGAAGGAACGATCACCGAACCGTCATGGGCCAGCCTTGCGTGCCATAGACCCCAGCCTAGTGGCGTATCATTAAGCCAGACAATCTGCAGATTATTGGATGCATCTACGGCGACGCGTGGGCCAAGCGAATACGAAGCATTGTTGGATACTGAAGTTTCCGCGAACAGGCATGCACCCAGGCTGTCACGCTTTGAAAACAATGCCTCACCGGTACCATTTACCCAGGTGGCGCTGTCCCAAACCGCCCAGACATAATGATGACCATCCACCGTAATATCCGGGTCTCCTCGATTCTTTACGTCCTCTGGTGTCAACAATATATCATCGGACCACCCGGCAGGATAAGCTGTCAATAGCATAATACTGCAAAATACCGCTAACAAACAAGAAATCATAGCATGTCGCATGAAAGCAACTCCTTTTTTTCTATGTCTATAAAGCACTTATAGGCTCCTTATATTCATAATTGTACTTAACCCATAAATAACCGGACATTTCTTGCTTAGATAATAACCTAAATGATATCATCGATACTTGATTAACCTGTTTACCACTAGACCGACTAACTGCTGCGGAATACGCGAAATTCGCATTGATGAATAATCGGGAAATGCTGATTATTAAAAAAGATCTTGTCTTGTAATTGTCTGAAATTATTTTAAGCATATAATGATTTATATACATAGTTTTATTATAATATTTTGTCGTTGTTTGTCAAGAGTCGGTGTGAATGAACTATTTCGCCCTGTTTAATCATAATAATTACGATGGAGGCTGTGCTCGTATGTCGTCTTTTTAACAAATATCCGTACAACTACAGACTTTGCATACATTAATATACTTGTTGACTTCTGTATTATTTTATATATAATTAACGTCTATGTTGACAAAAAAAAGGCTACAAATTGGTTAAATGGCAACTGGTTAAACGGTTAAAATATTTTATATATTAAACAGGAGATAAATGGATCCAATAGCTAATATGCTGACCATAATAAGAAATGGCTGCCGCACGAGCAAGATGGAAGTGACTGTCCCCTACTCGCGGATAAAGGCCGAGATCTTGAGGATCTTGCTGGAAGAGGGTTTTATTAATAATTTCAGCCTGGATTCCGAGAAGAAGCCGAAAAAAATATCGATCATGCTCAAGTATTCAAAAGACGGCGAGTCGGTCATCCGGAACTTGACCAGGATATCTAAGTGTTCCCGGCGAGTCTACGTGCCAAAGAATGAAGTTCCAAAAGTCCTTGGCGGGCTCGGCATCGCTATCCTGACGACGCCTAAAGGCATCCTCAGCGACCGCGAAGCACGCCAGCAGAAGGTCGGCGGCGAAGTGCTCGCTTACATATATTGACCGTACAGGAGGATAAATGGCAAAAAAACGTATGCGACCGATCATCGTTCCCAAGGACATAAAGGTCGCACGCTCAGGATCATCGCTTAAGATCACCGGCCCCCTTGGCACCAACGAAGTCATTATCAGTGCCAAGACCGAGGTCGAGATCAAAGATAACCAGATCATGGTCAAGAACGTCGACGAGAGCACGGAAGCCGCGGCACAGCAGGGTACAATCAGAACGCTCATCCTCAACGCGATCGACGGCGTTACCAAGGGATTCATGAAAACGCTTATTGTCCAGGGAACTGGATACCGCGCGCAGCTTGGCAGTGGCGGCGTGCAGCTTTTTCTCGGTTACACCAAGCCGGTGACGATCGTATTCCCGAAGGAAATCAAATGCGAACTGAGCACCGTGAAAAGCGCGGATAAAGGCGATCTGACTTATATTACGATCAAAGGCAGTAACAAACAACAGATCGGTGACCTGGCGGCAGAGATCAGGGCTACCCGCGTTCCCGACCCCTACAAGCACAAAGGCGTGAGGTATGCCGACGAAGTATTGAGGAAAAAAGTCGGTAAACGGGCCGTCGTGCAGGCATAACATGGGAACCGGACAAGGAGTAAAAGCATTATGAAGCTGATGGGCAGGTATAAAAGGCACAAACGGATCCGCAAATCGGTGATCGGCACTACCAAACGGCCGCGGCTTTGCGTTTTCCGAAGCAACCGCCATATATACGCGCAGATCGTGGATGACACCAGCGGCAAGGTGCTGTTTGGTTATTCTACCCAGAACGACAAGAATATAATAAAAATGAAAAAAATGGCCGCCGCGCTGGAGGTTGGCAAGGGTCTTGCCAAACTGGCGCTGGAAAAAGGCATCACTGATATCGCCTTTGACCGCGGCGGTTATAAATACCACGGCCGCGTGAAGGCGCTGGCCGATGGCGCCCGTAAAGCGGGTTTGAAATTCTAACTTCCCATGAGATCGCAAGGAGGTAAATTGCCAGACATCATGTCCGAATTTATTGAAAAACTTGTCGAATTGAAAAGGGTCTCGAAAGTCGTAAAAGGCGGTAAGCGGATGAAACTGTACGCCTGCGTTGTGGCGGGCGACGGCAACGGAAGCGTGGGTATCGGTCATGCTAAATCGGCAGAAGTGGCGCCGGCGATCAAAAGAGCGACGGAAATAGCCAAGAAGAGCATGGTCAAGGTCGCTGTCCACGAGGGAACTATCCTGCATCAGGTGCTGGGAAAATTCTCAGCCAGCAAAGTGATCTTGAAACCGGCATTGCCGGGCAGCGGGATCATCGCTTCGAATGCGGTCCGTGCGGTCTGCGAAGCTGCCGGCATAAGAAATATCCTGTCCAAGGCGCTGGGTTCCAGGAACTCGACCAATCTTGCGATGGCCACGATCATGGGATTGAAGTCGATAAGGACCGCTGCGGCCGTGGCGGAAATGCGAAACAAACCATTGGAATATTTTATCAGGAAAAGACATGAAAAAGATCAAAGTGACACTGAAAAAAAGCCCGATTGACAAGATCTTAAGGCATAAATTGACGCTCAAAGCCCTGGGATTGACACGGATCGGCAAGAGTCGTGTTTACACGGACAGCCCGGCGCTGCGCGGGATGCTTAACCAGGTAAGCTACATGCTGCTCATCGAAGAAAACGCGGATACGACACCTGAGGCCAAACCAAAAGCGCGCAAGGAGAAAGGCGACCATGAAGCTAAATGAAATTAAACCGCGAAAGGGTACGACGCATAAGAACAAACGCGTGGGATGCGGTCCGGGTTCTGGCCATGGAAAAACATCGACCCACGGACATAAGGGACACAAAGCCAGATCAGGTTACCGGGTGAAAATGGGATTTGAGGGCGGCCAGACGCCGTTGATCAGAAGACTCCCCAAACGGGGCTTTTTCAATATCTCAAAGATTGTTTATGAGGTCGTGAATCTATCCCGGCTCAACGGTTTTGACGCGAATGCCGAGGTCACGCCGGAAACCCTCAAACAAAAGGGCATTATCAAGGGTAAATCAAAGCTAAAGATATTGAGCCAGGGCGAGCTCTCCAAACCCCTTATCATCAAAGCTCACAGTTTCTCCAAGAAAGCGCTCGAGAAGATTGCCGGCGCGGGCGGACGGACCGAGAAAATCGCATGAACCAGGCGATCTCATCTTTCCAAAACATCTTCCGCGTTCCCGATCTCAAAAAGAAACTGGGATTCACGTTCCTGGCGGTCGCCATATACCGTCTGGGCGCACACCTCCCCCTGCCGGGCATTAATGCCCAGGCCCTGGGCATGCTGATGCAGCAGCTCAAACAGCAGGGTTCGGCTTTTGGCATGATGGATATCTTCGTGGGCGGCGCCCTGTCACGGGCAGCGATCCTGTTCCTCGGAGTCATGCCGTATATCTCGGCGTCCATTATTTTCCAGCTGCTCGGTTCGGTATTCCCCCAGGTTGAAAAATTACAGCGGGACCAGGCTGGACGCCGGAAAATAACCCAGTATACGCGGTACCTCACCGTCGCGCTCGCGCTGTTCCAGGCGTACGGCATTTCCTTTTATCTTGAAAGCCAGAAATTCACCGGCGCAGCCGGCATCATCCAGATCGTCTACACTCCGGGTTGGGCCTTCCGTTTAACCGCCATGCTCACGCTGACCTGCGGCGCCATCTTTGCCATGTGGATCGGCGAGCAGATCACGGAGAAAGGCATTGGCAATGGTATTTCGTTCATCATCTTCATCGGGTGTCTCGAGGAGTACCCGAGTTATTTCTTCAGGACCATTCAGATGGTCCTGACCCAGGGGCTGTCGATCATCAACCTAATACTGGTGCTCGTCATAATGGTATTTATCGTCGCCGCGGTCATTGTCATGACCCAGGCGGTGCGAAAGATCCCGGTCCAGTACCCAAAGCGCATTGTCGGCCGGCGCATGTATGGGGGCCAATCCACCTTCCTGCCGATACGCGTCAATACTGCTGGTGTGATCCCCATTATTTTCGCGCAATCGCTGGTCGTTTTTCCCAGTACTGTTGCCGCCTATGTTCCCGCCCTGAAACAGCTCACCACGTCGTTCCGGCCCGGATTCTGGGGTTATGACATCATATTCTTCGCCCTGATCGTGTTCTTTACGTACTTTTACACATCGATCGTTTTCAACCCTGTGGAACTGGCGGACAATATGAAGCGTTACGGCGGTTTCATCCCCGGCATCAGACCTGGGCCCAAGACTGCGGAATATGTCGACACCGTGCTCTCGCGGGTCACGATGCCCGGAGCCCTGTTCCTCGGTTTTATCGCCCTGGTGCCCTGGTATCTCATCAATTTCCTTAACATCCCGTTCTATTTCGGCGGCACCACCCTGCTGATCATCGTCGGCGTCGCCCTGGACACGCTGCAGCAGATCGAATCGCAGCTGATGATGTACCATTACGAAGGATTCATGAAGAAAGGAAAGATCCGGGGCCGTAGATGATGTTCGTGCTGTTCGGTCCCCCGGGTGTCGGTAAAGGAACCCAGGCCGACCTGCTGACCAAGAACTTCAATCTGATCCGTTTCTCCATGGGTGACACGCTGCGCGATGAAGTAAGCCTTAACACATCGATCGGTTCCCGCGTGAAACGCTATCTCGACCAGGGTACTCTCGCGCCCGACGACCTAATATTCGAGATCGTCGAGGACTTTCTGCGCGAACACCGCAACGAAGGCGTCCTGTTCGATGGTTATCCCCGAAATTTGAACCAAGCGCAGAACCTTGAGAAATCGCTGGCCCAGCTTGAACTGTCCATTACCGCCGCCATCGAACTGTCGCTCAATAACGACGAGATCATCAAGCGCATGACCAGTCGCCGCTTCTGCACGAACTGTGGTCGCATCTATAACCTGCTCACCAACCCACCCGCCCGGGAAGGAGTCTGTGATATCTGCCATGGCCAGCTCGTAAAAAGATCGGACGATGAAGTCGATATCATAAACCGGCGGTTCCAGATCTATGAAGAACAAACCAAACCCCTTGTTGACTACTATAAAACTTTAAGCGTGTACAAGCGCATCGAGGCCTCCGGGTCACCGCAGGACGTCAACGCCAAGATAGCAGCGGTCATCAATGCCGGTATTAAATGACACGGCGATCAAAAATATTACCGTTGCCGGTAGTATCATCTATGAGATCTTTTCGATCGTTGACGGTATGAACCTTAAGGGCACAACGACATTGGCCTTGAATGACCGTATTGACGAGATCATCCGCGAGCATAACGCCATTCCGACCTTTCTGAACTACCGCGGGTTCCCAAAAAGCTGCTGCATTTCCTTGAACAACGAGGTCGTGCACGGGATCCCGGATGAGCGGACGATCCGGGATGGCGACCTGGTAAAGGTCGATATCGGCGTCACCTACAAAGGGTACATCGCCGATGCAGCCAGGACTTTCCCCGTGGGTAAGGTGGATCCGGCAGCGCTCGCACTTATTCGGGTAACAAGACAAGCGCTCGCAAACGGCATCGCCTCGGCTCAGGCCGGTCACCGGATCGCGGACATATCACGGGCGGTCCAGAAGACGGCTGAGGCCGGCGGTTTCAGCGTGGTCCGTGAATTGACCGGGCATGGGGTCGGAGAAAATCTCCACGAGGAACCCATGATCCCTAACTATTTATGCGAGGGTTCTAGCCCGCCCATAAAAAAGGGAATGGCGCTGGCGATCGAACCAATGATAAATGCAGGCGGATACGATGTGGTTACGGCGGCGAACGGCTGGACGATCATCACGAAGGATAATTCTTTGTCCTGTCACTATGAAGATACCATCGTTGTTCTTGAGCACGGCAATCTCAACGTGACGCGGGTATTGGAGAACTAGCAATGGCAAGAAAAGACCTGATCCAGACGGAAGGCACGATTATCGAAACATTGCCCAATGCCATGTTCCGGGTCGAGCTTGATAATGGGCACAAAGTTCTGGCACACGTTTCCGGCAAGATGAGGATGAGCTACATCAAGATCTTACCCGGTGACCGCGTGCTCCTAGAATTGTCTCCCTATGACCTGTCACGTGGCAGGATCGTCTGGCGCTATAAATAGTATTATATTGGGCATGCAGAAAGGTCTTGATTTTTCGGTAATATTATGTATAATAAGTGTTTAAGGAGAAAAAGTGAAAGTTAAAGCTTCGATAAAAAAAAGATGCTCCGCATGTCGGATCATTAAAAGAAAAGGTGTCGTGATGGTCATCTGCAAGAACCCGCGGCACAAGCAGCGTCAGGGATAAAGGAGGTCTATGCCCAGGATTGCAGGTGTTGATCTGCCGATGAACAAACGCATTGAGCATGGTTTGACCGCGATTTATGGCATCGGTTTGCCGACGGCCAAGAAAATAGTCACCAATTGCGGTCTCGATCCTTTAAAGAAAATAAAGGACTTGACCGAAGAAGAAGTTACCAAGATCAGGAAGCTGATCGAATCCGATTACAAGGTTGAGGGAGCACGGCGAGCCGATATCGCCGCTGATATCAAAAGGCTTATCGATATTGGTTCTTACCGTGGTCACAGACATAAGATTGGATTGCCGGTTAGAGGACAGCGTACACGCACGAACGCCCGGACCAGGAAAGGCAAACGTAAGACTGTGGCTGTGATCAAGGCGACAACAACGGAGAAAAAATGATAAAAAAGAAGATCGTTAGACATAAGAAAGGCGTACGCGCCGAACAAATGGGGATCGCTAATATCTTCGCCAGTTTCAATAATACGATCGTGTCGCTCTGCGATTTTAAAGGGAACGTCCTGTGCTGGTCCAGCGCCGGCCGTCTGGGGTTCAAAGGTACGAAAAAAGGCACCGCGTATGCGGCACAGCAGTCAGCTACGACCGTGGGCAAAGAAGCGCTCGCGATGGGTGTCAAGAAGATCGAGGTCCGGGTTAAGGGTCCCGGTCCTGGTCGCGAGGCCGCGATCAGGACGCTTCAGACCGTCGGGTTGACGATAACGACGATCAAAGACGTCACGCCGCTACCTCACAATGGCTGCCGCCCACCCCGTCGAAGGAGAGTCTAACCGTGGCCCGCTACATTGGTCCTAAATGCAAGATCTGCCGCCGTGAGAGCGAGAAACTTTTTCTGCGCGGCAGCCGGTGTTATACGGATAAGTGTGCTTTTACGCGCCGTGGTTATCCTCCGGGCACTCATGGCAAGGTCGGCCGGAGAAAACTTACTTCCTATGCGATCCAGTTGCGGGAGAAACAAAAAGTGAAATCAATGTACGGTCTGCTGGAAGCCCAGTTCCGCAAGACGTTCGCGGAGGCGGTAAAACAGGCCGGTTCGCCGGGCGAGAACCTTCTGGTCGCCCTTGAGCGGAGGATCGACAATACGATCTACCAGGTCGGGATCGCATCGTCAAGGACCCAGGCACGCCAGCTTGTCAGGCATGGTCACATATTAGTCGATGGCAAGAAAACAAGCATTCCGTCGTACCAGGTGAAAGTGAACCAGACGATCTCGGTATCGGAGCCGCTGAAGAAAAATCCGTTCGTCAAAAGGTCCCTTGAGGAACGCGATCCGGAAAAGATCGTGGGCTGGCTGAAACTGAACAAAGAGAATATCACCGCGACCGTTGTACGATTGCCAAAACGCGAGGATATCACTTTCCCTATTCAGGAAAATTTGATCGTGGAGCTGTTCTCTAAGTAAGGAGCACTATGACACTCAAACCGCTGGTGATGCCAAAAGGCATAGAGATTGATAAAGAAGCAACTGTCGATACGTTCGGACGGTTCACATTAAGCCCGCTGGAGCGAGGCTATGGTGTGACGCTGGGCAATGCTCTTCGAAGATTCCTGCTGTCATCAATCCAGGGCGCGGCCATAACCAAGGTACGGATCGGCGATATCCTGCAAGAATTTTCCACGGTCACGGGCGTGTATGAAGACGTGGTCGAGATCGTCCTGAACCTGAAGCGGATCCGCGTCAAACTGCTCAGCGATGAACCGACGACGTTGACCTTGAAAATAAAAGGCAAAAAAGAATACTTGGCAGAGGATTTCGAAAAAAATCCGCTCGTCATCATTACCAACCCCAAGCAGAAGATCTTGACCGTAACCGACACCAAGGTGAACCTGACCATGGAAACCACGGTCGAATTGGGCCGCGGATTCGTTCCGGCCGAGATCCTGAAGCGAGGCGACGCACCGATCGGCACGATCTTCCTGGACGCCGTGTTCTCACCGGTCCTATCCGTGAATTTCGACGTGCAAAATACCCGCGTGGGCACCCGTACCGATTACGACAACCTTATGCTTGAGATCAAAACCGACGGCACGGTCACGCCGGTAGAAGCCCTGGTCGAGGCGGCCAGTTTGCTCAAGCAGCACCTGACATACATCACCGAGCTGGGCAAGGGTTTGATGACCCTGGAAGACCCGATCCAGAAAACGTACAACGATCTTAAAACGGCGTTGAGCGAAAAGGGTCTGAACCTGCTGATCGAACCTCAATACACGACCAAGGAACAGCTTGACGCAGAACACCGGCGCATTCGCGAGATCCTCAAGCGGAGCATCGACGAACTGGAGATCTCCGTGAGAACCTCCAACTGTCTGAAAGGCCGGAATATCCAGAGCATCGGCGACCTGGTGAAGAAAACGGGCAAGGAATTGCTCACCTATGATAATTTCGGACGCAAGTCGTTGAAGGAATTGGAAAAGATCCTCGGTAAAATGGGCCTGCATTTGGAAATGGACGTCGACCGCTATCTCAAGGAAGACATTTGATCCAACCGGATCTGAAGCGATCGCCAGCAAAGGAACGGTAACGGCATGAGACATGGAAATAAAGTAAAAAAATTGGGCAGGAAGGCGGCGCACCGTTTGGCACTGTTAAAGAACCTTTGCCGCGCGCTGTTCATCCACGAAAGGATCAGAACCACACTGCAAAAGGCCAAGGAAGCACGGCGTCTTGCAGAACGCCTTATCGAATTTGCCAAGCATAACGATCTCGCGGGCAAGCGTCATGTTTATCGCTATATTCCCGATCATAAACTAGTCAAGATCATCTGCGGCGAGATCGCACCCAAGTTCGCGGAAAGAAAGGGCGGTTATACGCGCATTTATAAACTCGGACCCAGGACCGGCGACGGCGCGGAAATGGTCCTCCTTGAACTTGTCGAGCGGAGCGATGATAACGTCCTGGACCTGCGCCGCAAGCTGATCGAACGCCGGCACGGTGCCGAGGAAAAAGTGAAAAAGGAAAAGGCGAAAAAAGACAAAGAACAGCCGAAGAAAAAAGAAGAAGGCATTAAAGAAAAATCAAAACCGGACAAACACCAGAAAGAACGCGCGGATATTGACCGTAACAAAGAAAAAGAGAAAAATAAGGAAAAGGACAAAAAGAACAAGAACGACAAGACCCAAAAACAGCAACCGTTAAAGAAAAAATAAGAACTTGCGCCGAAAAAATTCATACTTTCCCCCAAACCGCCGAGCGCGATAGAATACATATAAACCGCAGACCACAGGCGAAATCCGTGGTCTATGAATAAATCTAAATCAAGTACGAAATTCTAATATCGAAATTCCAACCCCCGTTAGACAATAAACGTCTAACGGGGCAGGCAAATCCAAAATTCAAATGTTCAAAAAGTTTTGGATTTCGAGAATTAGTGCTTTGATATTGTTTAGGATTTAATATTTTTTTCAAGGTATCTCTTCCAGATCTTCTCTCGCCACCGCGTCAATGTTAAGGTTTGAACCGCCGAACCTCTTGTAGCGCCGCGCGCCGGCCATGGCGATCATCGCGCCATTGTCAGTGCAGTATTCTCTGTCGGGGACGTGGATCTGGCAGCCGGTTTCTTGTCCGAGTTTTAGTAGCTTGTTCTGCAACGTCTGGTTTGCCGAAACACCACCAACAAGGCCCACATCCTTGACCCCCAGGTCTAAAACCGCTTTTTTCGTCACCTGCACGAGTTGCGACAGCGCGGATTCCTGAAAATTGGCTGCAATATCGGCCAGCCTACTGTTCCCATACTGTTGAACGTAATAGAGAACGGCTGTCTTCAAACCGGCGTAGCTGAAATCGTATCGACCCGCCTTCGGAACCGGAAATCGGATCGCACCGAGTTGACCTTTAAGCGCGTACTTTTCAATGTAGGGACCACCCGGATACGGCAGGCCGATCAACTTAGCCACCTTGTCGAACGCCTCGCCGCAGGCGTCATCCACGGTCCGGCCGATAGTTACATAATTGAATTCTTTTTTTACCAACACCAGCTCGGTATGCCCACCGGAGACGAGCAGCACCAGATATGGATACGCCGGTCCTTTACCCCCGACGTGAAGCGTATAGATATGGCCTTCAAGGTGGTTTGTGCCGATAAACGGCTTTTTCAACGCAACCGCGAGGGCTTTGGCATACGACAATCCCACCAGCAGGGAACCCATCAGACCTGGTCCCCTGGTCACGCTGATCAAGCCGATATCCCGCAGACCGCACCCGGCGATCTCGAGGGCGACATTGACCAGCGGCACGATGACCTTGATGTGGTTCCGTGCGGCAAGTTCCGGGACCACGCCGCCATATTTTGTATGAACGATCTGGCTTGAAACGACGTTCGAGCGCACCCTGCGGTCTTCGAGGATGCCGATGGCGGTTTCATCGCACGACGTTTCAATGCCGAGCGTTATCATATCATATATTGTATCTGGAAAATATGATAAATCAACCGTGACGGAATATGAATGCGCGCCTTGACACGGGCTTTATTTTGGTTAACCTAAATAATCCATGGCCCTGATACTCCTGCTAGTTGCACTGGCGCCCGGTTTCTTCCTTCTCTGGTATTTCTGGCACCGCGACCGGTACGAACCGGAACCAAAGAAAAAGATCATCCTCACTTTTATCCTGGGCGCGGTCATGGTGATCCCGGCGATATTGATCGAGGTCTTGCTGGAACGCGGCGCAAACGCCCTGGCTGCCGGAGTACTCAATATTTTTCTGGTTTCGTTCATTGTAGTTGCGCCGACCGAAGAACTGCTTAAATTTTTCGTCATCAAGCAATGGGTATACAATTCAGTAGAGTTCGATGAAGTGATGGACGGCATTGTCTACGCCGTATCGACATCTCTTGGTTTTGCCACACTGGAAAATATCTTTTACGTATTTCAACACGGTATCAGCACCGGCATAATCCGGGCGTTCCTGGCCGTCCCCGGACACGCGTTTTACGCCGCGATCATGGGATATTATCTTGGCCTTGCCAAGTTCGCGCCGTGCAAAAAAGGGCGGCTCATATTAACCGGCATCTTATTGGCAATATTTTTTCATGGCTTATACGATTTTCTGTTATTCACGAAGACCGCGCTGGCTGTGCTGGTCATACCTTTGATCATCGCGCTTGGTTTTATCGTAAGAAAGAACGTAAAAACCGCTGAAGTCCAGAGCAAGACGCGGCTGGATGAAGAAAATAAATGCTCATGACCAACTTTTATTAAAAAAGAGGAGAAATTGATGGCAAAATTATTGAACGGCAAGGAAACATCCGAAAAGATGCGCAGCGAAATGAAGGTGGAAGTCGCCAGGCTCAAGGAAAAATACAACCTCACCCCCGGGCTTGCGGTCATCCTGGTAGGTGATCATCCGCCTTCGGTCTCATACGTCAAATCAAAGGAACAGGCATGCGCCGATATCGGGGTGCTCTCCAAGAAATACAAGTTCGCTGCCGATTATCCCCAAACCGATCTGCTGAAGCTCATCGATGATCTCAACCGCGATCCTTCGGTCCACGGCATACTGGTGCAAGTCCCTTTGCCCGGTCACGTCGACGAGAAAAAAGTTCTTTACGCCATTGACCCGGCCAAGGATGTCGATGGTTTTCATCCCGTCAATATCGGGAAAATGATGATCGGCGGCGACTGTTTTCTGCCCTGCACGCCTTTCGGCATCCAGCAGCTGATGCTGCAGAACGGGATCGACGTTGGCGGTAAACATGTTGTCATCGTGGGCCGTAGCAATATCGTCGGCAAACCACTGGCGATGATGCTGATCCAGAAAAAAAGGGGAGCGAATGCTACGGTCACAATATGCCACACCGGCACGAAAGATCTGGCGCGGCATGTAGGGCAGGCGGATATCCTGGTGCTGGCGGCAGGTAAACCAAACACCGTGACCGCGGACATGATCAGCGATGGCGCCGTCGTTATCATCGTCGGCCAAAACTGGATCGAGGACAAGACCAAAAAAAGCGGTTTCCGGGTCATCGGCGACGTGGATTTCGAAGCAGCCAGTCACAAGGCCAGTGCGATCACCCCGGTGCTCGGCGGTGTCGGTCCGATGACGATCACCATGCTCATGCACAACACGATCCTGTCGGCAAAACGGCACGCCGGCATAGATTGAAAACTGCGGCGCGATGGGTCCTGGAATCAAGACCATCAGCTACAGCGCGACCCGGAATGAGATAATCGTTCTCGACCAGACCCGGCTTCCCGGCCGCGTATCGTTCGTCGCATTAAGAACTCCCGAAGATGTCTTCCAGGCCATCCGTAAACTCATGGTCAGGGGAGCGCCTTTGATCGGCGTGGCTGCCGCCTACGGCGTTGTCCTCGCGGCCAAAAAAGGAAACCTCAGGGAAATCCTGCATGCCGCCGACCTTATAAGATCGGCTCGGCCCACGGCGGTCAATCTGTCCTGGGCCATCGAAAGGATGAAGACCGCAGCCATGGCATCTCTCAGTCCTGGAAAAAATAGGGGATCGGTCTCCACCATGCTGCTGCAGGAAGCCCGAAACATTGAGAACGAGGATAAAACTGCCTGCCGGCGGATCGGCAGATTTGGAGCCCGGTTGATCAAGAACGGTATGAAGGTCATGGTTTACTGTAATGCCGGTGCCCTCGCGACATCCGGTATTGGCACGGCGCTGGGCGTGCTTTATACTGCGCGGAGGCAGCGCAAACGGTTTTCGGTCTATGCCTGCGAGACCAGGCCGCTGCTCCAGGGCGCCCGCTTAACGACATGGGAATTGAACCGCGCCGCGATCGAGGCGTTTTGCATCTGCGACAACATGGCGGCAGCATTCATGCCCCAGATCGGCTGTATTCTTGTCGGCGCTGACCGCGTCGCGGCCAACGGCGACACCGCCAACAAGATCGGGACCCGCGGACTTGCGATCATAGCGAAATACCACCGGGTGCCGATATACGTCGTCGCGCCGGTTTCGAGCTTCGATCTTCATACTGCTTGCGGCTGCGGCATTCCCATCGAACAGAGACCGGAGGAGGAGATCACGACCATTAATGATGCCCGGATCACAGCCGCAGGAACTCATATCCGCAACCCAGCGTTCGATATAACGCCCGCTTCGCTCATCACTGCCTTTGTATCGGACCGGGGAATTATATCGCCGCCTTTTAGAAAGAACATAAAACAGCGTCTGAGCCGCACCTGAGATGCCATGCTGATGTTCGCCGCGCTGCTGATCACGTTTATCCCGGATGACAACCTGCCGCCGCTGCCCGATCCGACGCAGGTCGTGTTCCCCGAACCACCCGTATTCATTGAACCGGAACCCGGCTATTTATGCCTGTTTGGATTGGCTGGCAACCGCTATACTGCCGGATGCACAGCCAGTGTGCGTGGTCTTGTAACCAGCATCTCTTTCGACCAGCATGATCTGTGGTCATTGTGCCGGACCGAAGCCGCGGCGGCGTCATACTCGTCATCGGTCACGCACTTTTACTTCAAGCCGGCAATCCGGTACTTCCGGGAAGCCCTTGTGGACACTACGAGTCTGACCCGGCCGATGCTTGATCTGTATCTTATGGCGCCACGGTTCGTGACATATGGAAACATCGCAGCCAGCCGCTGGAAGATCAATGGCAATAACTACAATGAAAACAACGGCAGGCTGGGCATGGTCTTTGACCGCACCATCTATTTACCATCACTAGACATCGCCATTTGGCAATCCGGCACGACCGTGAAATCAAGCTGGACAGGATCGATCAACATCAACCGTCTTCATGCTGGCGTTGAGTCTCCCCTGCCCTATGGTTTTCCGTCGCCGCGCCTGTTCATCGCCTACCGCCAGCCGGCCATGAAACTGCAGGCTTCAGTTAAGTCCGGGATCGATATTAGATCGCTCAATGATCTATATGAACCGGAGCGCCCTTTTCACCTGCCCTATCCGGTGCCGGACGAAAGCCTTAGGATACGTGCCGACCTTGAATGTACATTTGATTACATCCAACAACGTATGCAGCTCGGTATGACGTATCGGAACAACAAAACCCGGCTTGTGGTCCAAGGCGACATGTCCTACAGAACCATTTGTATGATCGAAGAAATCGCTGCCTTTGTCAAAACCGAGAACAAACTGACCGCTGGCATCTTCACTGGCCGGAACTTACTGACGGGACGCTATGCGTGGACTTCATTTCCGGTCCTCTACCAGCCGCGATTTGAGCTCAACGATCAGATAGAATTACGCTGCGGACCTGCTTTTGTGCGTACCGTGGTATCCCTGCTTCTGGCAAGAAGAGGCGTGAACGCGACACTTCCAGACCTGCTTTTGCTTGACCTGCGGCAGTGCGGTTTTACATACCATTGGATGACCGTATACGCAGCCGTGGATAACGTAACAGACATAAGTAAAAACCTCTATGATGGTTATGGGTTATCGCCGCGAAGCTATGCCGGCGGTATTGATATCAATTTTTGGTTCTAAGACCTTAACACGCGCATCATTTGCCGGTGGATCAGTCCGTTCGTTCCCAGTACTTCATTTCCATAGATATTGAAGGACCGGCCTTTGAAATCGGAGATGTGGCCGCCCGATTCCCTCAGGATCAGGCTGCCGGCGGCCTGGTCCCATGGTGACAACTTAAGCTCCCAATACCCATCGAACCTTCCGCAGGCCGTATAACAGAGGTCCAGGGCAGCCGAACCCAACCGGCGCACGGCCTGGGCTCGGACGGCAAAACGGGCGAAATGGTCCAGGTTATTGATCCGACTACGCCGCACGTCGTATGGAAAACCGGTCACCAACAGGCTTTGTTCCAGTCGCCGCGTCGACGAGACATGGATCCTTTTGCCGTTCAGATATGCACCGCCGTGACGGATCGCCGAAAACAGCTCATTCCTGGTTGGATCGTAAACAATACCGATCACGATCTCACTTTCTATCTCCAGCCCAACCGAAAGTGCCCAGATCGGCAGGTTATGGGCGAAATTGGTCGTGCCGTCCAAGGGATCGATTACCCACCGGATCGCGGATGAACCTTTAATGTCGATCGCTTCCTCGCTCAACACGCCGAAACCCGGAAATCGGTGCCTTAACTCTGTGAGCAGCATCGTTTGCGATCTACGGTCGAACTGGGTTACGAGATCGACTTCACTTTTATAACGGATCGTCTTTTGTTCGGACGATGCGCGCCGGATCAAATCACCGGTTCGGCGCACAATGAGGCATGCCGCTTCGCGGATCGGACGCAGAGAGCGTCTATCGGTCCTGAACCGGGTCATCGCGTTGGTTTTTCTTCAACAGGATCTCCGGTTTTATCAGAGGCCTTATCTTATCCGCTTCCTCTTTGGCCATCCTGCCGTATCTTGAGTTAATATCGATCTTCATACAATTTTCGAAATGCTGGACCGCCTTTTCGAATTCGTACCTTTTCATTTCCGTGCAACCCATATAGTAATGGGCTTCCTGTAGGTTCGACCCCAGCTTGAGCGCCTGTTCGAAGAAACGGACCGCGTCCGTGTACATGGTCCGCTCATAGTAAACCAACCCCAGGTAAAAATTGGCGTACAAGGACGCCATTTTGTCCTTTTTCTGCTTGGCGGCCTTGGTCAGGTGTTCGATCGCCTCGCCCCAGATGCCCTTTTTGTAGCATATGTATCCCAGGTTATTCAGGGCGAAAGCATTTTCCGGATCACCGGTAATGACCTGCTGAAAATACATCATCGCCTGGTCATATTTTTCTTTATTCATCAAAATAAGACCCATCAAGCCAAGCGCGCGGATATTCTTGGGATCGATCCCGAGGGCTTGCTGCAGGACCTTGCCTGCTTCCTCGTAATCCTCGATGCAGATAAGGTTCCAACCTCGGTCCAGCAGCGTCGCCATGTCCAATTCCGCCGATGTGCGTGATTTGACGAACGAATAGAATTTCGCCACATCACCGCTTGCCGACTTGCGGTTCTTAAACTCGGTGGCGATCTTTTTCAGCTGTTCCTGGCTAGCCGTAAGGCTCTTGATCGCGCTGGCAACATCGATGAAAAGCCTCTTTATCTCCTCACGAATAGCATTTTCCTGATCCGGACCGCCGGTTTTGATCAGCTGCTGCAGGGCTTCAATGCGCTTTTTCAGATCATCACTCATGATGGATCAGCTCCATGATCTTTTTAGGAATCAACTCCAGTGGCAGGATGAAATCAACCGTTCCCTGGTCGATCGCGGCTTGAGGCATGCTCTGGATCGCAGCCTGACGCGGGTCCTGAACGATCGTGATGCCGCCCTGATCTTTGATCTTTTTCAGCCCGGCGGCGCCATCGTGACCCATACCCGTGAGTACGATGCCGATCGCGCGTTTACCAAGAACGGCGGCCATAGAATCAAAAAGAATGTCGGCCGAAGGTTTGACGCCATGAATCGTCGGTTCATCGGTAAGCTGCACCGATTCCCCGTCGCGCGTAATCCTGAGATGCATGCCGCCTGGCGCGACCAGCACCTCATCGGGCAGCAAGGCATCTCCGCTGCTGGCTTCTTTGACCACAAAACTCGCCCGTTCGTTGAGGTGCGCGGCTAGCGTGGCGGTGAAAAATTTCGGCATGTGTTGAACAATAAGGATCCTCAGGCCGCTCTTCTCCGGTAATGACGGGATCAGATAATTCAAAGCACGCACGCCACCCGTTGACGCTGCCACGCCAACGATGTATCGGCTCTGTTTCTCGATGCGGACCACAGCGGCACGGTCGCCGAGAACGGGTACCTTCGCATCCGCTACGGTCCTGAGTTTCTGGACCAGGATATCGCGGTACTGATAGATGTCGATGGAGATCGGTCCGCTGGGTTTGGTGAAAAAATCGACCGCGCCCATAGCCAGCGACCTGATTGTCAATTCCGCTCCCTCCTTGGTGTGCGCGGACAGCATAAGGATGGGCACGGAATAGGACTGCATGATCTTCGTCAGCAAAACCAGCCCGTTTTCACCCGGTAACTCGTAGTCCAGCGTCACAATATCCGGTTTCGTTTTTATGAATTTTGCCCAGCCCTCGGTAACGTCGCGAGCGTAACCGCATACTTCAAAATCATCACATGTGTTTATGATGTCACCGATCACGCGCTGCATCAAGATCGAATCCTCGACGATGAGAACCTTCTTCTTCATAGGCTCCGAATGGTGCGAATGATAGCTAATACTACGAATGAAATATCATTCGGCCTATTCGCTGTCATTCGTCCGTATTCGTGTTTTTTCATAAGACCTTTTCCCCATGCCGGTACGATTTCACGGTCACGGTCCCAGTCCCGATATTGAACAGAACTGTCCTCCCCCAGCTGCCCAGAACATCTTCCGCGACGATCGGGATATTAGCTTTCTTGAGCTCATCGCGCGTCTCATTAACGTTCCGCTTTCCGATCGCTTGTTTTAGGAAATTCTCGAACATGGTCGCACCGCCCACGATCTTCGCAACCGCTTCACTGGCACTAACGCCGAACCGGCCGAATCCCCTGATTAATTCCATTACCGCTCCCCGCGGATATTTCCAGCTGTGATCATTGCCAGCCGGCAACAATACGTGTGCCAGGCCTCCCACGCGCTTTTGTTCATTGTAAAGGATGATCACGACGCACGATCCCACGCCGTACGCGGTCAGGACGATATCCCCCTGTTCGACCTTCACGTCTCCGATCCCTACCCTCTTCTCAATCATGGCTGTCAATGTTCTTTTTGTAGACATGCTCGGAGCGGCTGACCACCGTGAACAGCCGTACTTCGGGGACGCCTATCAACAGCTCGACTTTGCCGATAACGAGGTAACCGTCCTCCCGTAGCTGGTCATAGAAATTACGCATGACCGCGGACTGACCTTTGCGGTCAAGATAGATAAGGACGTTCCGACACATGATTATGTCACAGCGCCCGAAATCGGGTTTTTCAAAAAGGTCGAGGTGTTTGAAGTCGACCAGCGACCGCAGCGATCCGTCGATCGTATAAGATTGTTTCTCCTCCTGAAAATATTTCCGTCTGATATCGGGAGCCATATACTGGAACGCTGAGACAGAGAATTTCCCAAGCCTTGCTTTAGCCAGGACACCGTCGTCGATATCAGTACCGTGGATCCTTACGCGGTCCTGCATATGGACCTCGGTAGCAATGATCGCAAGAGAATAGGCTTCCTCACCCTGCGCGCACCCCGCGCTCCAGAAGGTAAGACCGTGCCGGCCACCGAACTCAGACACGATCAGCTGCCTTACGTATTCAAAGGTCTCGGGATTGCGGAAAAAATATGAAAGATTGATGGTCAGTGCGTCCTTGAGCAGCGCAAACTCGTTTTCATGGTTGATAAGATAACTGTGATAGTCACTGAATGATTCCAGCCCCAGTAATCTCATCCGTGCCTTCAGGCGGCGTGCCAGTGGTCGTTCTTTGTAGCTTTGAAGATGAAATGCGGTTTTTTTCTCAATAAATTTTATGAGCGCGTAGAAACTGTCTTCCACCGTTGGGATTAATTGCCCCCGGCCGTTTCTCGGGATTTTTTCAATATCTCGATGTTTTTTTGGATCACCGGCTGCTGAGGATTCAGATGCTGAGCCTGTTCCCATAAGCTGAGCGCTGAATCAGCATCGCCCTGTCGGAGAGCAATATTGCCCATTTTGAATAAGGCGTCCCAATCCCGTTTATCCGCGGGGATCCGCTCGTATAATTCCCGTGCCGCGCCGAGGATCTGCGCTTCATAATAGAAATCCGCCAGGTTCCGGACCAATTGAACGGCATCGGGATTTTCCTCCAGTGCCTGACGGTAAAGTTTTTCCGCTTCTTCCGGCTTGGCCATCGCCTCCAGGAACACGGCAAGGTTGTTCTTGAACGCTGCCGTGCGCGGGAATTTATCGATCGCCTCATGCAGCAGTATGGCCGCTTTCGGCATGTCATGCTGCTTCGCGCGGGTCAGGGATAGATAAATATACGGTGTTATATATTCCGGCGCTTTTTCCAGCACTTGCATAAATACCTGTTCTGCCTGCGCATAATTGCCTTTTCCGTAGTACGCGATGCCCAGGTTGCAGTTGACCTTGTTATTAGCGACCGCCATTTCCCTGGCCGCGCTCAGATGCGCGATCGCTTCGTCATAGAGCGCCAGCTTGCAGCAAACATAACCGAGGTTATTAAGGATCGACGGACGTTTATCGATCGCTACGGCTTTTTCCAGCAGATCCTTTGCTTGATCATAGTTGACCCGCCGGGCTTCAATTAGTCCGCGGTACAGCAGCGCTTCGGCGTTGGCCGGATCGATCTCCAGAATTTTATTGAACTCACGTTCGGCCTCGTCGTACATCTCCGTCTTGAAGAACGCAAATCCAAGGTTTTTGAACTCGGCGATGTCACCGGTGGTCTTCTGAGCGGTCAAAGGTTTTTCGGGCTTCTCCAGCAGGCCAGCCGAGATCAAACCATAGATCGTGCGGCAGGTCTCAAAGAAATCGTATTCGGACAGCTTCAAGATCTCATCTATGTTCCTCGCGCCGTTGATGAGCTGGACTATTTTCTGCTCCTGCTCGGTTAACGGAACCACGCTGCAGTCACCCTTTGAAACCAGCACCGTTTCGAACGGCGGCAGTTTGTTCTCGATCTTTCGCCACTCGTCGATCCGCCGTGCCCCCTCGAGCAAAACACCCTGGGGCGATAATTCAACGGTGAATTCCTCTTCGCCCGGCAGCAGGTCGGCTTCAAAGTTGAAATAACCCGTGTCCCAGGTCAGCATGGTGAAAATGGTTTCAATGATCTGTTCCTTGAGCTCTTCTTCCAGAATGGTGGTCGTGATGATACCGGTTTCGACGAGCACTTCACCGATCCTCTTTTTTCTTTCTTTCTGAAGTACCAGCGCTTTTTCGAGCTCCGCTGAGGTTATTTTCTGTTTCGCTACCAATATATCCCCGATGCGATCCTTGCGGTTCAACAGGGTGGCGAATATTACCTTGCCGTTCTTGATGAAGATGTTGCCGAAATTCCTTCCATCGGTAACCGACAAACACCCGGCTTTCTGCGAATAGCCGAGCAGCTGGATCACATCGGGTAGAGACGCTTCAGACAGGGAACCTTTGATCGCCATTTATTGCCTTTGGTTTTGGTCCTTTCAATAATTCTCTTCGATCAGCTCGCCGGGGATCTCGGGGATGATAAGACGTTCCTCTTTAACCGTCTTCAACTGCACGCTAGCCGCATCGGGCTGAATTTCCGCGACTATCGGTTTGGCCGGGACAACGGCTGGCGGTGTCGCTGCTGCCGCCGTACTGACTTCGGTCACCATGTCATGCACCATACCGGCTATTCCCCCTGGTTCCGGCAGTTCAGCAGCAGCCGGTACCGGTTCCTCACCGGGCAAACCGAGATTCACGAGCGAATCCGCCGAAGGCTCAGAAACCGACGGCTCGCTGACTGCAGCTGCCACTTCCTCCGTGGGTTGTGATCCCGCTTCGCCCTTTGTCGTTACCGATTCTGCCGGTCCGACTGGTTCCAAATCAGGGGCGGGCTTTTCCGGCGACAGCGATTTCACAAAATCGACAAGCGATGAAAATCTCTCGAAATCCGGCAAACCGGTCTTGATAACCTGTTCAGCCCAGGTACCCGGCAGGCTCTTTCTGATATAAACCTCGGCGATGTCGAGTCCGGGTGGATTCACCACCACTTCCATGCCCAGTTCAAACAGCATTCTTTCTTCGTCCGTAAATCGATCATCGTTCGTGGCCAGCTCCGAACTCATAATGATTTCTTTGTCCCCTTTGATACGATCGTTCAAGAGATCTAACCAATCTCTCCGCATAATGGGTTTGAAGTCCCAGAGTGCAGTTAGGTTGTCGATGATCAGGACTTCAGTATTACTTAATCCGCTGTCCATTATTGACGGCGCCTGTTCGAGGTCGACCAATACGGCTGCAATACGACGGGATAAAAGATCACTGCATATTGCCTCCAACAAATGGGTCTTGCCATTACCCTCGCCGCCGATGATAATAAACGGGTTGAATTTGGTGCCCGGGTTGGTGACGATGCTGTCATAGTAAAAATCACGGACTGCCTTGTTGCTCTTGCCGATTATATAAGTATCGAAAGTCCGCAGCGGCTTGGCTGCCTCAGCGATCGCCGGCGCTGCAGGCGGAGGAACGACGACTTTTCCCGGCACCGCAACTATCGGCGCTGTCGCGGTGACCGGTGGCGGGATCGGCGCTCCGCGTTTCATCTTTTCGATCAGCGTTTCGATCTCCGAGATCTTACCGGGCGAGAAGAGCATGGACTCGATCCTCATCGCGTCATCCGGATTTTCATTGGTGTCGACCGTACCGAATATTTTTTGTAGCTCGATCAGCCGTTCTACCTTTTTGATAAAATCGTTATAGGCCGAGGCGAGCGCCGTGACGTCACCATCCAGGAGCGGTTTTAGCAAGGAAGTGTCAAATCCTTTCATTTCCCATATGTAGATCCTTTCGCGGTATTCCTCGCGCATATCGATCTTTTCCGTGACTTCCTGGAGCACCTCGGTGGCATTCTTTTTCAATTCTTCAAGCAAGCTGGAAACAGGACTGTACAACCCCTTGGGATAGAAATCTTTGAGGATCATGCGAATACTGTTCAGGTCAACGTTTAAATTCCCCAATGAGGAATATGCCACCAGCCGGTTGACCATGCCTTCGATGGCGCGGAAAGAACCGGCTGAAAGCTGCGCTAGTTCCAGGGCGATTTCATCCGGCAGGATTATGCTCATTTCGGTGGACTTCTTTTTAATAATATCAACCAGCGCCATTTCTTTGGGCGGCTGGATATCGCATACCAAACCGCCCTCCAGTCTCGACACCAGTTTGTGATTGAAATTATTGAGATCGCGCGGCGCGATCGTACCGGAAAAACAGATTTGCTTTCCAGCCGTCAGATAGGAATCGATCACCTCGAGAAATATCGGTTGATACTTGTCCGCGATGGTGTAAATATCATCCACGACGAGCAGCGAGCTGTGATCGCGCGCCTCATCGAGATACCGTTCAAAATCTTTGCCCGTGAAAAATGTCGCGGGATACTTTTTGTTAAGCTCGGTATAAAGCGCCCATAAAAGGTGGGTCTTTCCCAAACCGGTACCGCTGTAAACATAGAGCGGGTTGAAGATCTCCCCCGGGAACTGCACGATCTTCTGGGCGGCGAGGTAGGCGACACGGTTACCGTCGTACACATAGAAGTTCTCAAAGGAAAAAACCTTTTTCATCAGGCCACTGCTTTAAGCACACTTTGCGCAGCCAGTGAGAATTCATCTGAAGCCACCTTGACCACGCCCGGGATAGTCCGGTCATCAAACAGCGAAACCAGCAGGTAATTTTCGCTGACGGTGCTGTAAAATATGCTCGCTGCTTTTCCTTCCTGAAGGAATTTATGGAAATTCTTCTCACCAATGATGTGTGCCAGCTCCATCGTGGAGTTGAAGACCCCGCTGGCCAAAGCGCTGATCGTCAGGACATCGAAAGAATAAACGAACCCCCGCTGGACCAGCAAGTGACCTGAGCTGCTGACCAGGATCGCCCAGACGGTCTTGGCCTGGCTGCAGAAAGTGCTCAAAAGCTCTTCCAGTTTGTTGATCTTATCCTCGGTCAGCCTGATCGTGCCGCTTTTGTTAAGCATAGTGAATTATAATAGAAAAATAAACTAAAGTCAAGCCGAATGCTAACTCGGCCTTGGCGATTATCGTTTTTTTCTTAAGCGCGCGCCGAACATGCCGTCAGTGTTATACTCGCCCGGCAGGACTTTAAGATATTGGTCGCCCACGGGCACGAATTCTTTGGCCGGTTCAATCTCGAATTCCGGATAATCCTTGATGAATTCCTCGATGACTTCCTCGTTCTCCCGAGGCAATATGCTGCACGTGGAATAAACCAGGATCCCCCCTGGCTTCAGAAAAGTACCCGCATTTACCAACAGGTCGTACTGGAGCCGGGCCAGCCGGGCAACGACCTTTTTGTTGACCCGGTCCTTTACTTCCGGTCTCTTTGCCACCACGCCGGAATTTGTGCAGGGCGCATCAACGAGGACTTTATCCATACCGTTGACCCGATACCGGCGTCCATCAGCCAGAACCGACGTGATGATCGAGATGCCGAGACGCTCCGCGTTTTCCCCAACGAGACGCAGCCGCGATGCCGATACTTCCCCGGCAATGATCCGACCTTGATTACGCATCATTTCCGCCATATAGGTGGATTTGCTGCCCGGCGCCGAACAGACGTCAACAATCCTGTCGCCGGGCTGGGGGTCAACGAGATGGCATACCAATCCCTGCGCTTCGTCATGGATCGATATCAACCCCCGTTTCATCAGGGGATTGTTGATCAATGTTCCCAACCTGCTGGCGGTCCGGAATTCTTTATACCAGTTGCCCGGTGCCAGGTCTAGTCCGACCTCCCTGAGTTTCTTCTCGACCGTTTCCACGTCGTATTTGTACATGTTTATCCGGATATATGGCGTGGGCCGGTTCTTGAACGATTCGATGATCTTTTCGCCCTCCACCGGGTAAGCCTCTAAGATCTTCCTGAAGACCCACACCTTGGGTTCTCTCAAGGATTGCACCTTCTTGTTGCGCATGATCGATCTCAGCACAGCGTTGATCAGTGCCTTTTCCTTGATAGTCCGGCCCATATTCACGGCTTCATTGACGATGGCATATACCGGGATCCGGTCTAAGAACAGGTACTGGTAAACCGCGACCCGTAGGATGTTCTTTATAACGATGTCAGAATTGACGAAATCGCCCACAAAGGTTTCCCTGATGATCAGGTCGATCTCCTCGCGATGCCTTAATGTGCCGAAGGCTATTTCGTTGGCAAGGGACCGGTCATCATCGGTCAGTTCATCTTTCTCGAATATTTTGCCCAGAGCATCCTTGAGGTTTATCCCCTCATCGACTTCGCATAATGCGCTGAGCGAGACCTCGCGTGCGTTCATCCCAGTTTTTCTCCTTCCTGGACTCGAAATCCATTAAGGAAATCCAATCCCGAGATCTTTTTCTTGTTCTCCGGTTTGATTTCGGTCAATATCACTGAGCCGTCCTGAGTTCCAACGTGGATATTTTTACCCACGATGTGACACGCAGCCGGCGCAAACCTTTTATCCGAAGGTTGGGCGTAGATCACGGTCAGGTCCTGATCCCGGAACCTTGTTTTGGCGCCCGGGCTTGGTGACAAAGACCGGATCAGATTGAAGACCGTCCTGGTGTTGTCGCTCCAGTTGATGACGGTCTCCTCTTTTTGGACCTTAGGCGCGTATATCTTGGACTGCTCGTCCTGCCGGATGCAGTGGCAGGTGCCCTGTTCGATCGACTTGATCACCGCGGGCAGCATGGAAACCGCCAGCAATGACAGCCGTTCGGACAATGAACCATAAGTGTCGGTCAGTTCAATGTGCAATGATTCCTGCGCAATGATCTCGCCATGGTCGATCTTTTCGTCCATGAAAAAGATCGTCACTCCCGTGATCTCCTCGCCCGCCATGATAGCACGCTGGATGGGCGCTGCCCCCCGGTACTTGGGAAGCAATGACGGGTGGATATTGATGCCGCCGTAGCGCGGCACTTTCAGCAGATCACCGTTCAGGATATGACCGTATGCCGATAATATGAACAGATCCGGCTTGAGCGCCTTCATCTCCTGGATGAAAGATTGGTCGTTCGGGTCCTCGGGATCAAATACCCGTATCGACTGCTTTGTTGCCCACTCCGCGACCGATGGCAGGGTCACCTTTAATCCCCTACCCTTTGGCTTCGGCTTGACGATCACGACGCCAGTGACATCGCAATGCCCCGCGACCCCCTGGAGAACGGGCTGCGAGAAGATGGTGGACCCGAAGAATATAGTTTTCATTTCAAATCAGTTCAAGATGCTTAGTTGTCCCGCACATAACCGGATAGCCTAAGGAGATGCCGGCGATACTCGCAAGTTATTAACATATTCAGAGACCTTGGCCGATTCCTCAGACTTGACGTGGTCAATGAACAAAACGCCATTGAGGTGTTCGATCTCGTGCAAAACCGCTCGCGCCAGGAAATCCTCAGCTTCGAAGACAAGCCGTTCATTATACAAATTTTGCATGCTGATCCGCACCTTCCTGGCTCTCGGGATGTGCAGGTACAATTTAGGGAAACTCAGACAGCCTTCTTCCTCGTCTACTATACCATCCGTATCGATCACCGCCGGATTGATCACGGTCATCGGCATTGATTTGTCTTCAAAGGGCGTAGTATTGATGATAAAAAGCCGGACTAAAACGCCGACTTGAGTAGCCGCCAGGCCTAAACCGTCATGTTCCAGCATTAGCGCGGTCATTTGATCGCTAAGTTCGAATATTTCCTCAGTGATCTTATCAACCGGTCGTGCGATTTTTCTCAAAATTTCATCCGGATAACGCACGATCTTTAGCGTTTCAGTCTTGATCATAGAGGTGTGTTGTGCATTCTACTTTGTCGGCTCGGCTTTTTGAGCTTCGATCTTGCCAGAAATGTGCCCCTTGTCAAAATCTACCTTTACGCCGTCAGCGATAACCACAGAAATAACATGATCCTTAACATTGGCTACCACTCCGTATATACCGCTTGATGTTATTACCCGATCGCCCTTTTGAAGTGAATTCATGAGCTTTTGATGCTGTTTCTGCTTTCTCTGCTGGGGCATGATCAATAAGAAATAAAATATGACGAAAATAACAACTAACGGTAGCAAGCTCACCAGTGGATTGCTACCCGTCTGCTGTCCCTGTCCCGCTGCTTGACCAAACAAAAATTCCATTACATCTCCTTTCAAAAATTTTTATCTAATCTATTATCTAATAATTAGTATCTATCTCCTAGCACCTTACGCCTGCTATATTATACATTGATTTAGACAAAAGTCAATACATTTAAGTTTACTTTGCTCCCGTCAGGGATAACAGAAACCCACGATTTTACGGCATAATTCAGGCTATATTTCCGATCTGCCTTCAAGCGCCCGAGCAACGGTTGTATCATCGGCCAGGTCAAGATCGCTTCCCATGGGCAAACCACGGGCGATCCGCGTCACCTTGATACCAAGGGATTTTAGAGTCTTGGCAATATACAAAGCTGTCACATCGCCTTCGGTCGTGGGGTTAGTTGCGATGATCACTTCCGATATGTGTTGTTTTTTGACGCGTTCGATCAGTGAATTGATCCTCAAATCCTCAGGAGCGACATCATTGATCGGCGAAACAACGCCGTGCAGGACATGGTAAACGCCCTTGTATTCGCTTAGCCTCTCCACGACCATCACATCTGATGGCTGCTCGACCACACAGATCTTATCGGTCTCACGGTTCGGGTTCACGCAGATATCACAGGGATCCTTCTCTGCCAGGTTGTGACAGATGCCGCACTCTTTTAGGCCGGTCCGGGCACGGATAATGGCGTCGGTGAGTTCCTGGACTTTTGCCTTTTCAAGTTTTTGCAGGTAAAAGGCTATCCGCTGGGCGGATTTACGACCGATCCCGGGCAGCCACTGGAGTTTTTCGATCAGGTCGGCAAGCAGGGGCATGGATAATATTATTCAAAACGTTAGTCAAGTCAATAAGTTATTCCTCTTGACTTTTCCAACGGTCGCTGAATGCTAACACGTGTAAATAAGGCGCGAGAGATCCAGCTTGAAAAATTTTCCGAGAAGGAAAAGGGTAAAAAGATCTACTGTAATGCCCACATGGAATCCAAGGCGATCCGGAAATACTGCCCGATCGACGATGAATCCCAGAATCTATTAAAGACCGCGATCGAGAAATTCGGGCTTTCGGCCCGGGCTTACGACAAGATCCTCAAAGTCGGCCGAACCATCGCGGACCTGGAGAACACAAGCAACATCAAGATCCAGCACATCGCCGAGGCGATACAGTACCGGAGTCTGGACATAGACGTCTGGCAGAAATTGTAAATATACAATTTCTTGGATGGATGACAGCTATAAACAATAGATAACAGTGATGAGTGTAATGATTACAGTTATGCAATCCTTATAATAACTTGAACAAAATCAAAAGTATTATCATTTTATAAAATACTTTAAACTAAAAAATAACTCCTGCAATTTCAGAAGAAAATAGGCATAAAAGTATAAAAAGTATGGCAGGTCAATTTTGTCCCACGCATACGGTAAAATCACTGTCCATCAAATACACACTGCCACAAACAGGAAAGGTGAGAATCTCGCTATATGACGTCTCGGGCAGGTTGGTGAAGAATCTGGTTGATGACGTTCAGAAACCGGGCGCATATACACGAAGCTGTGACACCGGTGATCTCGGCTTATCCAGGGGTGTATATTTTGTACGACTGGAGACAGATGACCGGGCGCTCGTTCAAAAGGCGATCGTGGTAAGGTAAAGTTTCAATACACGACGAATAAAGACCCTTATCCTCCCATCCTTCACGAAAAGGATGGGAGGATATTTTTTTATATTTGAAGACTCCATTCTAAACTAGAGAAGGATTCTGTCTTGATTTTTCGATTAATTTCATTATAATTATCAGCTTAAATTCAACAAGGAGCGCGTATGATAATCACTTTCCTGGGTCATGCCGCCTTCCTGATCACCTCGGAAAGCGGGGCAAAGATAGTAACCGATCCATACAAGTCTGGCTGTTTTAACGGAGGTATCCAATATACAGCGATCACGGAAACCGTCGACATCGTTACGATTTCGCATGAGCATGATGATCACAATGATACAACACTAAAAGGAAAACCCAAATACATCCGGGGACCGGGCAAGCATGAGGTCAAAGGTATCACTATAAACGGCACCGAAGTCTTCCACGATACAAGCTCCGGGAAAGAGCGCGGTAAGAACACGGTATTCAACATGCTGGTCGACAGCGTGCATGTCGTGCACCTGGGCGACCTCGGTCACAAGCTATCTCAGGCCGATGTTGACAAGATCGGCAAAGCCGATATTTTGCTGATCCCGGTGGGCGGTTACTTTACCATCGATGCCAAAACGGCCTGGGATGTCATCAATGCACTCAAACCAAAGATCGTCATTCCGATGCATTACAAAACCGATAAATGCGGATTCCCAATCGCACCGGTGGACGACTTTATCACTGGCAGGGACGTGGTTTCGATCGACAAGGAGTTGAAGATCGACCATTCAAGGCTTCCCGAGTCGATGACGGTCTATGTCCTTAAGCCAACCAAATAAGATCAGTTAAAGGATAAAAATTTAAAATGAAGGAGGACAAGTGAGAGAAATACAACCAAGCGCGATCACCGACACCGTCACCAGATTATGCAAGGACGCGAATTATTTCCTTGGTGATGATGTTTACAACGCGTTGAAACAGGGATTAAGCAAGGAAGAATCGCCGACCGGCAAGGATATTCTCAATCAGCTGCTCAAAAACGCGGACATCGCGAAAACCGAACAGATACCGATCTGCCAGGACTGCGGTTTCGCGGTCATCTTCCTTGAGATCGGTCAGGACGCCTGGGTTAAAGGCAATGTCATCGAAGCGATAAATGAAGGCGTGCGCCGCGGCTATACCGACGGATACCTTCGGAAATCGATCCTTGCCGATCCGATCCAGGGAAAAAACACCAATGACAACACGCCCGCCATCATCCACACGACTTTCGTCCCCGGCGACAAGATCAAGATCACGGTCGCACCCAAGGGCGGCGGCAGTGAAAATATGAGCGAGGTCAAGATGGGTGCGCCGGCCGACGGTATTGAGGGCGTGAAGAAATTCGTTATCGATAAGGTCGTTCGCTCCAGCGCAAACCCCTGTCCCCCGGTAGTAGTGGGCGTAGGCATCGGCGGCAACTTTGAATACTGCGCGTTCCTCGCCAAAAAAGCCCTCCTGCGCAACATCGGCGACCGTAACCCGAACCCGTTCTACGCCGATGTGGAAAAAGAACTGGTGGAAAAGATCAACAAAACCGGGATCGGCCCAATGGGGCTGGGCGGAAGGGTCACCGCGCTGGACGTGTTCATCGAGGTCTACCCGCGGCACATTGCATCGTTCCCGGCCGCCGTTAACATCAACTGCCACGCGGCACGGCACAAGACCGCGATCATATAAGGAGATAAAATGGCTGACGCAATAAAAATAAATACGCCTTTAACGGATGAAGTTGTCGCGAAGCTTAAGATCGGCGACAGCGTGCTGATAACCGGCAAGATCTTTACGGCGCGCGACGCCGCCCATAAACGGATGTTTGACGCGGCCAACAGCAACCAGCCGCTGCCCATCGATATCAAGGGACAGATCATCTATTACGCGGGACCGGCGCCGGCAAAACCGGGGTACGTCATCGGCCCGGTCGGCCCCACGACCGCGGGGAGATGCGATACCTACACGCCGAAACTCCTATCGCTCGGCCTCAAAGGCATGATCGGCAAAGGCCTTCGCTCAAAGGACGTCAAAGATGCGATGAAGAAAAATGTCGCAGTCTATTTCGCGGCCACGGGCGGAGCCGCCGCGCTCATTGCCAAGAACGTGAAAGCGGCCAAGGTCATCGCCTATGATGACCTCGGAGCCGAAGCGATAAGGGAACTGGAAGTGGAGAATTTCCCGGTAATCGTCGCGATCGATGCCAACGGCAATGACCTCTACGAAGAAGGCAGCAAGAAGTACAAGAAAGAATAGGGCAATTGAAGGTAAATCAGGACACTTGAAGGCTAGCTCTATTAGTGAGGAGGTAACTTGAAAATACTATCAGCGGTAGTTCTCGTGTTGCTTGTACTATCTTGCGCGCCGCAGGAGAATGTCATAAAGATCGGTCTCGTCGCGCCATTGACCGGTGATGTCAAAACGTTCGGGGAATCGACCAAGAACGGATTCCTACTGGCCATCAACGAGGCCAACGCTGCCGGCGGTATAAACGGCAAGATGATAAAATACTATATTCTTGATGACCGCAATGACCCGACCGAAGCGACCAACGCCGGCAGCAAGCTGATAAACCAGGACGGCGTGAAGTTCATCGTCGGCTCGGTTTCGTCAAAATGCTCGATCCCGCTGTCCGAAGTATGCCAGGCATCGACCGCGGTCATGATCACGCCGACCTCCACGAACCCCAAGGTTACGGTTAAAGACGACGGCACGAGAAAAGATTTCGTTTTCCGGGCGTGTTTCATCGATCCTTTCCAGGGCCGGGTGGCGGCAAAATTCGCGCTTGAAAACCTGAAGTGCAAGACCGCCGCGGTCCTGTACGATGTCGGCAACGATTATGTCAAGGGACTGGCCGAGTTTTACCGCGACAATTTCACAGTCGGCGGCGGCAAGATCATCGTGTACGAATCCTACCAGAAAGATGACGCCGATTTCTCGGCATTACTGACCAAGGTCAAGCAGGCCAATCCCGATATGCTCTATGTCCCCGATTACTACAACAAGGTCGGATTGATCGCCAAACAGGCGCGGCAGATAGGTATCAAAGCGGTGCTCATGGGCGGCGACGGCTGGGACTCGCCGGACATGATAAAGATCGCCGGCGACGCGATCGACGGCGGTTATTTTACGAACCACTATTCTCCCGATGACCCGCGCCCCGAAGTCCAGGAATGGGTTAAAAAATATACTGCGACCTACGGCTCAAAACCTGATGCGTTGGCGACACTGGCTTATGACGCGACCACGCTGCTGTTGAAAGCGATCCAGGCGGCGAATTCCGCTAAACCCGAGGATGTCCGCAAGGCGTTGCAGGGTTTCCAGGACGTCAGCTCGGTATCCGGCAATATATCGTACGACGAAATGGGCAACCCGATCAAGAACGCGGTCATCCTTAAATATACCAAGACCGGCCAGGAATACGTCGCGACCGTAGCACCATGAGAAAAATAAATTCTAAATCACAAATCCTAAATTCCGCTTCGTGTCGAATACTCAGCATGAGGCATAAACAAATTCGAATGTTCAAAATACAAAATGTCCCCCCTCCCTACCCTACCCCTCGAGGGCAACGTGGAAAAAGATCTTTTACAATTACTGGTGTCCCTGTGGGAGTGAGGATAAAGGCGGGGGTGGTCCGTAGTTTTGAGAATTTGAATTTTGATATTGTTTAGGATTTAGAAATTCGGATTTAACATCTTGCCATGAGTTACTTCCTCCAGCAGCTGATCAACGGCCTGCAACTGGGTTTTGTTTACGCCCTGATCGCGCTCGGCTACACCATGGTATACGGAATCGTGCGGTTGATCAATTTTGCCCACGGTGACGTCTTCATGGTGGGCGCTTATCTCGGGTATTTTGCCATTGTTTATTTCCATCTGCCCTTCCCCATCGCCATTATCTGCGCGATGATCGGCTGCGCGATCCTCGGCATCGCGATCGAACGGCTCGCGTACAAGCCCCTGCGGACCGCACCCCGGATCGCAGCGCTCATCACGGCCATGGGCGTATCGCTCTTTCTCGAATACTTCTGCAGCCTTAAATTCGTCTTCAGCCCCAATTACCTCGCGTATCCCCGTCCCTTCCAGGTCACGACCTACCAGATCGGCGGCCTGTGCATATCAACGATCCAGATCATCGTTTTCTCGGTCGCGATCCTGCTGCTTTTCATCCTTCAGTACTTCGTGCAGAAAACAAAGATGGGAATGGCCATGCGCGCCGTATCGTTCGACAAGGAAACGGCACGGCTTATGGGCATAAACATCGACCTTGTGATCTCGCTTACCTTCGGCATCGGTTCTGCCCTGGCCGCGGCCGGCGGCGTGCTCTTCGGCATCGCATATCCCCAGATCAATCCTTTCATGGGCATCATGCCGGGACTGAAGGCTTTCGTCGCGGCCGTGCTTGGCGGCATCGGCAGTATCCCCGGCGCTGTGCTCGGGGCCGTGATCATGGGAACGGTCGAGACCATGAGTTCCGCCTTCATATCATCCACTCTCCGCGACGCCATCGCGTTCTCGATCTTGATCCTCGTGCTTATCTTTAAACCGACCGGCCTGCTGGGCAGGAAGGGAACGGAGAAAGTGTGACCAAATGGTTTGACGTTGAACGGCATGGCTGCCCGTCTGGTTTTTCCGACGTGGTCAAGGGTAATTACGTACAACCATAAACGAATGACGATACGAGCAGCGATGCCGAAAAACCTCTGGCGATGACTAATATTTATCGAAAGCTTATACCTTATTTTGTCATTGTCTGCGCCTTCCTTATATTGCAACTGCTCATGTCGCTCCGCATCCTAAATCCCTACTGGCAGCAGATCATACAGTTTGCCGGCATCATAACGATCTCCGCTTTAGGCCTTAACCTGATCTATGGTTATACCGGTCAGTTTTCCCTGGGCCATGCCGCTTTTTACGGCATCGGTGCTTATACTTCGGCCCTGATCACGAAACTCATACCCCAGGGCGGTATCGCTTCGCTTTTGATCGCGATCGTGGCGGCTTCCGCGGTCGTTGCCCTGGTCGCGTTCCTCATCGGCATGCCCATTCTCCGCTTAAAGTCAGATTATCTGGGGATCGCGACGCTCGGCTTCGGGATCATCATCAAGGTCATTTTCGACAATGCCGATGCCGTCATCCCGTCCATGGGTGGATCGCGCGGCATGCTCGGGATCCCAAAGCTGACCAGTTTCCCGGTCGTTTATGCAGGCGTGATCGCGACCGTGCTCGTCATCCGGAACTTCGTATCCTCGAGCCTGGGCCGCGCCTGCATCTCGATCCGCGAAGACGAGATCGCCGCCGAATCAGTCGGCATAAACACGACAAAATACAAAACGCTGGGCTTTGTCCTGGGATCGGTCTTTGCCGGGGTCGCCGGTGCACTCTATGCGCATCTTTACACGTTCCTTCATCCGATGAATTTTGACTTTCTCAAATCGATCGACGTTTTGCTGATCGTGGTCCTGGGCGGTCTGGGAAGCATCTCTGGAACGATCATCGCAGCGGTTTCGTGGACATTCCTGCTCGAAGGCCTTCGCGTCATCCTGCCGCCGGACATTCTGGACTGGCGGCTGGTCATTTATCCGCTGCTGCTGATCATCGTCATGATCCTCAAACCGAAGGGACTGCTGGGCGGCCTGGAATTCGGCTTTTTAAAGCAAAAAGCCGAGCAAGGTGATTAGACAATGGGATCCGTGCTGCAGCTGAAAAACATTACCAAGTACTTTGGCGGTCTTAAAGCCGTATCCGGGTTTGACCTCGAGATCGAACCCCGCGCTCTGGTCGGCCTGATTGGGCCGAACGGTGCCGGTAAAACGACTATCTTCAACCTGATCACAAGCATATACCGCCCCGAACAGGGCGATATCCTGTTCAAACAAATGTCATTGCTGGACTCAAAGCCGTTCCAGATCGCCAGCCGCGGCATTGCCCGGACCTTTCAGAATATCAGGCTGTTCAACGACCTTTCCGTACTTGATAATGTCCGGATCGCATATCATATGCATGTGAAATATGGTTTTGCGTCGGCGATCTTGCGAAACCGGGTATTCCAGCATGAAGAGAAAAGCATCATTGACCGCGCCCGGGAAGTGCTTTCGATCTTTAATCTTGACAACCGCCGGCATGAAACCGCCCGCAACCTGCCGTACGGAGAACAACGCCGGCTTGAGATCGCACGCGCCCTTGCAACCGATCCCACGCTGCTGCTCCTGGATGAACCAGCGGCCGGCATGAATCCCCAGGAGATCGGAAAACTCATGGAGCTTATCCGGTTCATCAGGGAGCGGTACAAGCTGACGATCCTGCTGATCGAGCATCATATGCGTGTCGTCATGTCCATATGCGAGCGTATTGCAGTCATGGATTTCGGCGAAAAGATCGCCGAAGGAAAGCCGGCTGATGTTCAGTCCGATCCTAAAGTCATCGAAGCCTATCTGGGCGAGGAGTGCTGATCACGCCATGAAAACGAACCGCGGCCGAACGCTGCTTGAGATCAGGAATCTTGACGTGTACTATGACACGATCCATGCGCTCCATTCGATAAGTCTGGAAGTATGCCAGGGCGAGATCGTCGCCCTGATCGGCGCCAACGGGGCCGGTAAAAGTACCACTTTGAAAGCGATCTCGGGGCTGGTCCGTTCACGCGGCGGCGCGGTCGTGTTTGAAGGCAGGGACATTACCAATCTTGCCGGTCACAAGGTCGTAAACCTTGGTATCGCGCACGTACCCGAAGGCCGGAAACCGTTCGCCAACATGACGGTCTATGAAAACCTGAGGATGGGAGCTTACCGCATCAACGATAAGCAACAGATCAAAACATCCATGGAACGCGTGTTCAAATCCTTCCCGCGCATGCGCGAGCGTTTGTCACAACCGGCCGGCACGCTTTCAGGCGGCGAGCTCCAGATGCTGGCGATGGGAAGGGGCTTAATGTGCCAACCGCGGCTTCTAATGCTCGATGAGCCTTCAATGGGGCTCTCCCCGATCCTCGTGAACGAGATATTTTCAATAATCAAAGAGATCAACGCGCAAGGTACCAGTATCCTGCTGGTCGAACAAAATGCTAACAAAGCTCTATCCATCGCCAACTACGGATACGTCCTGGAAACCGGTAGTATTACACTATCCGGGACCGGCACGGAACTGCACGACGATCCCCAGGTAGTTGAAGCATATCTGGGAACATGATCATATTTCGTATCGCCCGGTTATCCTTGACTTTCAACAGATTTTGACTATAATTGAAGTCGGTGTCCTACCAAAGCGGGCCGCTGTAGGGCAAGGCTTTCCTTCAGAACCAGTGGTTTTTACGGAACCTAAGGTCAGCCTTGCAGTAAAAACATGCAAACCTAAAGGTTTGCCCGACATATGAAAAACAATAAAATATCAGCCATCAGGCATGTGCAATATTAAGGAGGTTTTATGCGGAAAGTTCTGATCATGGGTGCAGCCGGCAGGGATTTTCATAATTTCAACGTATTTTTCAGACAAAACCGATCATATAAAGTCGTTTGTTTTACGGCCACACAGATCCCCAATATTGAGGATCGCAGATATCCGAAAGAGCTGTCCGGACCTCTTTATCCGAATGGTATTTCGATATATCCTGAAAGTCAGTTGACGTATTTGATCAAGAGACATAAAATCAACGTTGTGGTATTTTCTTATTCGGATATTTCACATAATCTTGTGATGCACAAGGCATCGGAAGCCATTGCGGCCGGCGCCGATTTTTGGTTCCTGGGACCAGAATCATCAATGATCCGATCCAGGAAAAAAGTGATCTCAGTATGCGCATCGCGGACCGGTTCAGGGAAAAGCCAGACAACGCGCCGTATCTGCGAGATCTTAAAAGATAATAATATAAGTTTTTCAGTGATCCGGCATCCCATGCCGTACGGCGATCTCCGGAAGCAGATTGTTCAGAAATTCAAGACTTATTCCGATCTTGAAAAACATCATTGTACTATTGAAGAACGGGAAGAGTATGAACCTTACATAAAAATGGGGCATGCCATTTATGCCGGCGTTGACTACGGCCTAATTCTAAAAGAAGCCGAAAAGAATTCACAAGTAATTCTATGGGACGGCGGCAATAATGATCTGCCTTTTTATACACCGGACCTTCATATTGTCGTCGTTGATCCTCTGCGCACGGGGAATGAAAGCACATACCACCCGGGAGAAGCGAACGTACGCATGGCAGATATCGTAATAATCAATAAAGTTGATTCTGCACCGCGAAAAAATGTTGAAATATTGAGAGATAATGTAAAAAGATTAAACAAACACGCGATCATTATTGAAGCCGCATCTCCGACCATTGCAGACAAGCCTCAATTGATAAAGAATAAACGGGTGGTGGTGGTTGAAGACGGCCCTACCCTGACCCATGGCGAGATGTCGTTCGGCGCGGGCGTCGTCGCGTCAAAGCGCTACAAGGCAAAAACCATCGTCGATCCGAGAAAATATATTGTCGGCTCTATCCGGAAAGCGTTCGTCAAATATCCTCAGATCGGAGCGCTTATTCCGGCACTGGGGTATAGCCCAAAGCAGATCAGAGAGCTTGAAAAAAGCATTAATAGCACACCCGCGGATTCCATTGTAATGGCAACTCCGATCGACCTGCGGCGGTTCATGAAGTTTAACAAACCCGTCGCGAAAATTGAATATGCATTAAGGGAAAAAAACCGAGCCTTGTTCGAAAAAACCGTGTTGCATTGTTTGAAGTCTAGATAGCAGATCGAAAGAACGCAAAGGAGAAACATGAAAAAATTAGTCTATAATTTTGGCGGAAAAAAGGCTGACGGATCAGCGGCCATGAAAAGCCTGCTGGGCGGAAAAGGAGCCAACCTTGCCGAAATGACCAACATCGGCATACCCGTACCTCCCGGTTTCACGATCACCAGCGAAGTGTGCAATTATTTTTATGCCAATCGCCGAAAACTACCTAAGGAATTGAAGGCTCAAGTTAAAAAAGCGATGCTGCGGACCGAAACCATCATGAACAGAAAATTCGGCGACCCGGATAGCCCCTTGCTCATATCGGTCCGGTCGGGCGCCCGCGCCTCGATGCCGGGCATGATGGAAACCGTCTTGAATATCGGTCTGACCGAAAAGACCATACCCGGTCTCGTCCGGCAAAGCCAGGACAGCCGGTTCGTTTTCGATGCGTACCGCAGGCTCATCATGATGTACTCGGACGTGGTTATGGAAAAGGCAGCCGGTATAGAACCTCATGATGACGAATCGGGCATCCGCAAGCAGCTTGAAAAAATAATGTCTACCATGAAGCAGGAAAAGGGTTGCAAGAGCGATACCGACCTAACCGCCGAGGACCTGAAAAAATTGTGCGGCTTGTTCAAACAACGCATCCGTGATGTTCTAAAGAAAGAGTTCCCAGATGACACCGAGGAACAGCTTTGGGGAGGCATTGGCGCCGTATTTGCCTCATGGCAGGGCAAACGCGCGGTCAGCTACCGACGGATCGAAGGGATCCCTGACGAATGGGGAACGGCGTGCAGCGTGCAGACGATGGTCTTCGGCAACATGGGCAAATCGTCGGGCACAGGTGTTGCTTTCACGCGGAACCCGGGTAACGGCGAGAACCAGTTCTACGGCGAATACTTGATCAATGCCCAGGGTGAAGATGTCGTCGCCGGCATAAGGACGCCGGCGCCGCTCAATGAATATTCAAAATCAGAGCAGAACAAAGATCTGCTGACCATGGAAAAAGGCATGCCCGAACTTTACCAGGAACTGGTCGGTTACCGGAATAAACTAGAAAAACATTACCGCGACATGCAGGATGTCGAGTTCACGATTGAAAAAGGACTGCTTTGGATGCTTCAGTGCCGGGTTGGAAAAAGGAACGGACCAGCAGCCGTGCGAATGGCGATGGATATGTTGAAAGAAAGATTGATCGCGAAAACCGATGCGGTCATGCGCGTGAGCCCGCCTCAGCTGGATGAACTCCTTCACCCGATGATCGACCCGAAGGCGGAAATGGGACTGAAACCCCTGGCCAAAGGGCTGCCGGCTGGTCCGGGCGGCGCGACGGGTCAGATCGTGATGACGTCGGCCGATGCCGTGGCCTGGGCAAAGCTGGGTAAGAAGGTCATCCTGGTCCGCGAAGAGACAAATCCGGAAGACGTGGAAGGAATGAGAGCCGCCCGGGCCGTACTCACGGCGCGCGGCGGCATGACATCGCATGCCGCCCTTGTTGCCCGGGGCTGGGGCAAATGCTGCATCGTGGGTTGCAGCGGCGTCAAGATCGATTACGAGCATAAAAAAGCGTTCATCGGAGAAAAAACGTTCAACGAAGGTGACTGGATAACGCTCAATGGCACCAAAGGCAATGTTTACGAAGGCCAACTCAAGATGACGGAATCGGCCGAAGAGAACGTTTTGCTGCATGAATTCCTCAAAGTCTGCGATGCCGTGCGTAAACTCGGGGTAAGAACCAATGCTGATACGCCGGCGGATGCTAAGCGCGCGCGCAGTTTCGGCGCCGAGGGCATTGGGCTGCTCAGGACCGAACACATGTTCTATGGCAAAGGTGCGGACCAGCCGCTCTTCCTGCTGCGGAAGATGATAATTTCCAAAACTGTAGCTGAACGCCGGAAAGCCCTGGAAGAGCTCTTCCCTTATGTGAAGAACGACGTCAAAGGCACACTGGAAGCGATGGACGGCTACCCCGTGGTAATAAGACTGCTTGACCCGCCCCTGCATGAATTCGTTCCCCGGGAAAAGGAGAAACTGGAAAAGCTCGCTTTGGAACTCAATATTTCAATGCAGGAACTGGAAGACCGGGCGGAGAACCTGCACGAATCCAACCCCATGATGGGCCACCGCGGCGTGCGCCTGGGCATTACCTACCCTGAGATCAGCGAAATGCAGGTAAGGGCCATCTTCGAAGCCGCGGCCGAACTGATCAACGAAGGCAAACACCCTTATCCTGAGATCATGGTGCCGGTCGTGGGCGAGGTCAAGGAACTCGAAAACCAGGTTATTATTGTCCAGCGCGTGTACAAGGAAGTGCTGGCAAAATACGCGCTCAAAAAGATAAAGTACCTGTATGGTACGATGATCGAGATCCCGCGGGCATGTATCGTAGCCGACCAGATCGCTGAAGTTACCCAGTTTTTTTCTTACGGTACGAACGACCTTACCCAGATGGGATTCGGGTTCTCGAGGGATGATATCGGCGGATTCCTGCCTGACTATCTTAAAAAATCGATCCTGCCTGGCGATCCGTTCCAGTCGATCGATCAGCGCGGTATCGGCGAGCTCATCAAGATCGGTATTGAACGCGGCCGTAAAACCCGGCCGGAACTTGAAGTGGGGATCTGCGGCGAGCATGGCGGTGATCCGAGATCCATCCATTTCTGCCACCGGGTCGGCATGGACTACGTTTCCTGCTCGCCTTTCAGGGTCCCGATCGCGCGTCTGTCAGCAGCGCATGCCGCTCTGCTCTATCCAGCGGGGAAAAAGAAAACAAGCAAAAAAAGAAAGAGATAAGATTCGCATCGCTTTATTCAACAGCCATCGGCGTGCTTTTAAGGCACGCAGTGCCATGAGTCCAGCGCTGTATGACGACAGCGTCAGAGTGATCCTATCACCTCGGCTTCTCTTCATCTCTGCTCCTCCGCTTGATGGCTTCCCTTCATAAATCATAAATGAGATCATTCATCCCGCGCGGTTTTTCCCGCGACATCTGGGCGCTTTTTACAACCAATATCATCAGCTCGATCGGTTTTTCCGTAACCATGCCGTATATGAGCTTGTACCTCCACAATGTGCTTCATGTACCGATGACTATCGTAGGTGTTATTTTGATGACTACGCTTCTTATCGGGTCGACCCTTGGCTTGTATGGCGGTGAACTCAGCGACCGTCTGGGAAGAAAGTACATCATGGTCCGTTCCCTCTCCGTCCGGTTCTTTGTTTTTCTCCTGTTGGGCATCGCCATTATGCTTTTTCCCCACGTATTGATCATCGCCGGGCTCATGCTGTTGAATTCCATACTTTTCTCCTTCTATGGCCCGGCGTCGCAGGCATACATCGCCGACCTTACCAATGAAGAAAAGAGAATATCGGCGTACGGCCTGCTGCGCATGGGCGGCAATCTCGGCTGGGCATTGGGACCGGCATTGGGCGGACTGATCGCGGCATTCGATTATTCATATCTTTTTTTCTTCACTGCTTTCTGCATGGCGGTCGCGGTCTTTGTCCTCACCCGATACAGCCGCGAATCATTGGACCGGACGCATGTCGTGCGTCATGACGAGACAACGGTCCAAAGTATCTTTTCGGTCGTCAGGGACACCCAGTATTTTGTTTTCGCGCTCATCTGTCTTATCATCTTCACGGTCTGGGGGCAGCTGGTCTCTCCCATTTCGGTCTACAGCGTCAACTGCGTGGGCATTTCAAAAATTCAGGTGGGATTTCTCTTTTCCATTAACGGCTTCATGGTAGCGGCCCTTCAGTATTTCATCACGAGCATGATCCGGCGGAACCGGGAACTTGACGCGCTCTGGATCGGCTCATTGATCTACGCCGCTGGTTATCTCACGGTTGGCTTCGCGACTAATTTTTTCATGCTGGCGCTGTCAATGGTCGTTATTACGGTCGCGGAAATGGTGATAACACCGGCCACGCAAAGCTACGCTTCGATCATTGCCGACCCCCGTCACCGGGGACGCTATATGGGCGTTTTAAACCTGTCACAGACCATGGGCTGGGCGATTGGCCCGCTTCTGGGCGGCATCATGCTCGATATCTTCCCGGGCAGGAATTTCTATAGCTGGTCGATCATCGCCGGTATCGCGGTGTGCGCTTGTTTTGGGTTCATCTTCTTCAAGAACAAGTATCGGTCATCATGTCTCCAGGCACCGGCATCTTCGCGATAATCAACCCGCGGGCCGCATCGAACCGTGCCCGCCATCAATGGCAGCGCATCCAGCAGCGCATGATCGATCAGGGATTCAGCGTGACGCTCCGGTTCACGGAAAAAAAATCCCATGCGGTCGCACTGACCCAGGAAGCCGTGCAGGCGGGAGTGCGCTACATCGTGGGCATTGGCGGCGACGGAACATTCAACGAGATCATCAACGGATACATGAACACGGGCGTCTGCGCCGACCGGCTGCCTGAACTCGGTCTGATCGCAGCGGGCACCGGATCGGACCTCATCCGGACTTTCAATATCCCGGTCGATCCGTGCCGGGCGGTCGACACCATACTGAACGGCAGAACCCAAGCCATGGACATCGGCAAAGTGCTGTTCCATGATGGTCACCGGACCTGGACCCGTTACTTTGCCAATGTGTTCGATGTCGGCCTCGGCGGCATGGTCGTTCGCATCGCCAATTCCCTCCCCAAGTCGCTGGGCGGATTCCTGACATTTTTCCTCTCCAGCGTCGCCGGGCTCGTGCTTTTCAAACCTCAGCCCTTGCGTCTTCGCGCGGATGGGAGAACGATCGATACTGGGCCCATGAATATCGTGGGCGTCGCCAACTGCCGCTATTTCGGTGGCGGCATGGATATTGCGCCCATGGCGCGGTTCGATGATGGAGTGCTGGAACTGCTGTATGTCAAGAATACCAACTTGTTCAAATTCCTGAGCCGCGTATTGCTGCCGGTCTATGAAGCAAAACACCTCGCCTACGAACATCTTTATCATCGCGCCGTGCAAAAGATCGAAGTAAGCGGCGACCGGTTGTTTTTAGCGGATATTGACGGTGAGGAAGAAAAAGCGCTCAGCGCTGAAGTGTCAGTGATCCCCAACGCGATAAGGATCCGCACACCGCGTTAGTTCTCTTTAACAGCTTTTCTGGCAATAATACCCTCTCCATGTTTGAGCATGATAAAATAAACACCTGGGCTAAGTGTTCTTTGATCATTGTCTGGTGGCCACCAGGTCCATGCCTTCTGAACCATTTGGTTAAATACTGCCTGGTGGGCGATCGGACATTGACATATGCACAATTATCTATATACTACAATGATTGTATAAAAAATAAAAGGAGAAAAAATGAAAAAAATTCTACTCTGTCTATCCTTAATAATGCTGATCACCCTTTCGGCTCAAACTCAGGTCTTGAAAAAGATCAAAATCGACCGAAAAATAGAAACACAACTGGTTTCGTTGTTCGACAAAAAACCGCAGCATATAGAATTGTATGCTACCGAGGATAATGCCTACGTTGTTGAGGCTTCGTACGAGGACTTGAAACTCACCAAGCAACTGTCCGCCGAAGAATACAAGGCGATAATGGAAAGACAAGTGGACAAGCTCGCGATCCTGGAGAATGCCCGCGTGCCGCACCTGATCGGTCAGAGTTTTTCGGGAATAGCGATATACATGTGGTCCCTTCCCATTACAATTTTTGATAACACCACCGATAATAGCACTGCTGCGCTAGCGGTAGGCTTGTTCACTCCTTTTGTCTATACCGGTGCCCAGTTCTTGTTCACTAGCCACGCCAATATATCATCGGGAACGGCATATGGATCTTTTTTGGGTAGTATAGAAGGAGCCGCTCATGGTGTTGTCGGATTCCAATCTGTACGAACGATATTCCCCGTGAGCCTCGTGGAAAATATGACGGATTTCACGCTCGGCCAGACAATGGGTTTCACGCCCGCAATGTTCCACCGCAAATTCAACCACGTGGTATACGGCTACTATCATTATTTCGCCATAAAAGATCTTATCAATGGTGACCTTGGTATGGATAATAATATGGACGACATCGACGCGGGTCTCGCCACGCTTTCTTCAGTCTTAGAGGGCTATGGATCCTTGTTCCTGTCGCGCAACAGTGAATACCTTTCATTTGGTGATGCGCTCTTTGAAATGCGAACCGGCATTATCGGCGGGCAGACCATACCTCTTATTTTGTTAAGTTTCGATCTTTATAACGGCCGCGAGAGTTCATTCAATGATCGGATCTATGCTGCGACATCGCTTGCTGGATTTGCCGTCGGTTCTTACATCGGACTGCAGTCGTCTAAAGTGAACAACCTGTCAGCGGCTTCGGGAGTATTCACATATGTAATACCCTATCTTGCCCATGGTCTGACGGCAGGTATTGGAGTGCTGATGGAATCCGATCCCTCTTCCGAAGCCAACTGGTATTGGCGCGCCTACCCCATCACTTTCAGCGTCCTTGATATAGGCATGACGTATTATATTTATAAGGCGTTTGCGAAAAAAGAAATGACGGGTATGAAGCATGATCGCCACGATCAGGAAAAAATGGGATTGAATTTCTATCTAAATCCCGCGCCGCTTTTTTACAGGAACGAATTCATACGCAAAATGCCGGTCGCAGGACTATCCTGGAATTTCTAAAGATCCTGCGGATCTTCGATGACCCCGTTCTTCGTAACAGAATTCAAAAATGATGGAACGGGACGCACAAATCAGCGCAGTGATAATAGGATAGATCACAGCCGTTTGTCTTGACATATCAGCGTTCGTCATTATAATTAGGCAACAAGGAGCTGATATGATCCTTCGCGCTCTGGCGCTTTTCATCGTCATCATAAGTTTACTGTCGGCCGGTGTCATAACCGAGACCATAGAATTTACACCTGCTGATTTCCAGTTTTCCACTCAAAATGGATACGACGTCGTAACTTTGCAAGGACAGTTTTCTACAACCGAAAAGGGGCGTCCTTTTTTACCGGCGGTCACTTATTACTATCTCATCCCGCCTACGGCTGAGATCACTTCCGTAGAGATTATTTCTTCTTCCATACAGGATTTTACGGGTAAGTATACCCCATATCCCGTACAGACCATCAGGCCTTTCTCAACGAACCGCATCATTCCCTTTGTCGAACCTGACGCCGGCGTTTATGGATCGGCCAAACCTTATCCCCGCGAGATCGTCGAGGCAATTCCCAGCGGTTGTCTATCCGGATACCGCTTGGCTGGTGTGATGCTTTACCCGGTGCAGTTTATCCCGGCTGAAAAAAAGCTGCGCCTGTATAAAAGCATCACTCTTAAGATAAATTATACTGTAGGGCGCCATCCAACGATCCCGCTTACCAAAAGCCAGGCCGACCTTTTTGGCGCGGAAGTAAAGAGCCTGGTGCGTAATCCAGAGACTATTGAATACTGGCGCCCGAGCGAATACAACGCGCGTGCCGGCGAGATCGACATGGTTATCATTACCAGTACAGGCCAGGCAGCCAACTGGAACGCTTTGAAAACCTGGAAGACCAAGAAAGGCATCAACACCGCGGTCATAAGCACCGACTCGGTCTACGCACAGTACGCGGGCCGTGACAATCAGGAAAAGATTAGAAATTTTATCCGTGATTATTGGCAGACCAAAGGGCTGAAATACGTCATTCTCGGCGGCGACGACATGATAATACCCGACCGCAAGACGACTCTTTGGGTCGAAGAGAGCACGATCGTTGGCGACATCCCGACCGATATGTACTATGCAGACCTGCAATGGTCATGGGATGGCAATCACAATGACCTCTTCGGTGAAATGGAAGACACCGTGGATCTCTTCCACGATGTCTATATCGGCCGGGCGCCGGTCGACAACGCCACCAACATAGCGACGTTCACGCGCAAGGACACGGTGTTCGAAAAACATCCCGATACGACCTATATGAAAACTTTGTTGCTTCCTTCAGAAATGCTGTTCGACCCGTATCACGGCAAGTATCCCAACAATATCATTGCCAGCTATTTCCCGGGTACCTGGAAGATCTCGAGGCTCGAAGATCCGTCATACAATCAAACCCGTGATTCGCTCAATAAGGGTTTCCAGCTGTGTCATGTCGCAGACCATGGCAGCCCCTGGTCTCTTGGCGTCCTTGACATAGAACAGGTATCCACCCTGACCAACGGTATAAAATACGACATCTTAAACGGCATGAACTGCGATTGCGGCAGTTTTGACGGTATGGACTGCATCGCGGAAAGTTTGGTGAACATCCCCAACGGCGGCTGCGTCGCGACCATGCTCAATTCGCGTTACGGCCTGGGATATCCTCCCGGTCTTGGCCCATCCGAGATCCTCGATATTGAGATCTTTAAGAGTTTTATCGTCGCCGGAGCTCTGGAATTTGGAGCTGCACACGGGCGGGCAAAAAATTTCTGCCGGGCTATGGCCATGTCACAGTCACCGACCCGCTGGTGCGTGTACGAGAACACGCTGTTCGGCGATCCATCGCTCGCCGCGTACGCGACAAAACCGCAGCATATGACCGTCACGTACGCATCGTCAATACAGGCCGGGCCGCAGGCATTCCGCGTAATGGCAAGTATTACCGGTGTACCTATCAAGAGCGCGCTGATTTGCGCGATGAAGGGTACGGAAGTGTATGCAACGGGCCGCACGAATGCACTGGGCTGGGTCGACCTGTTCGTGAACCCCTCCACCGGCACCATGAACGTGACGGTCACGTCAGAGAACTGCCTGCCCTTTGAAGGCACCTGCACCGTGACCGCCGGCTCACCAAGACCATGTATTACCTACTGGGCCCATCACGTCAATGACGCATCAGGTAATAATAACGGACGCATGGATCCGGGCGAGACCGTTGATCTGGTCATAACGCTTAAAAATCAGGGCAATGCGACCGCGACGAATGTATCGGGAAAGCTCAGGACGACGTGTCCTTATATAACATTTATTGATTCGACGGCGATATACGGTACTGTTCCAGCCGGTGACACTTCGACCGGCGCCGGCGATATCTACCGGCTGCAGGTTTCGAGCACCGCGCCCCAGGGTACGGAAGCAGAATTCATCGTTTTTTCCCAGGCCGGTGAAGGCACCTGGGAGCCTTTCTTCATTGATATCATCGGTACTATTCCCCAACCGGGGCTGGTCTGGGCAGACCATGATACGGGTGCGTGCGTGCTTTCGGTCACGACCTTCGGCGGATTCGGGACAACCTATCCTCATGGCGAAGGTTCGGGCTTTAAATACTCAAAGATCGTTTCTAACGGTTCATTGTATTACGGAAGCATGGTCTGCGGAACCAGCTCTTCGTATATCGTTGACCGCTTCTACGGACCGCCATCTTCCTCCACGATCAACTATGATTTCAATATCCTCGATACGCTCAAGCCCGTCCTGCCGCCGCGCGCAGCATGCGAAGAGTATGAAGCGGTCTATAGCGATTCGGGCCATGCCAGCCCAAAGGGGCTGATCGTCACGCAGTGGAGCCTGATGAATTCACAGCCTGGTTATGATGACTGGGCTATCGTGTGCTTCGATTATTTCAATTCCGGATCAACGTCGATCACCAACTTCTATTCGGGCATGATGTTCGACTTTGATTTATATAATACCACGGACAATATCGTGAGGTCCGACACGGTCCGCAGGTTCACGTACATGATGCAGCCTTACTCCATGTACCCTACCTGCGGGGTCAGGCTCATTGAACCGATAACAGCGCGCAATCTGTCCGCGATCGACCACCTTTATTATGTCGAACCTGCGACCATGATGACCGAAGCGGTAAAAGACTCATTTTTAAAGGGTCTACTGCAACTGCGTAACAGCACCAGGACTGATAATTATTCGATCTGCGTCTCGGCTGGCCCCTATACTATCACTCCGGGCGGAAACGCGCGTGCCGTGTACGCGGTCGTTGGCGGCAATGATTCCACGCTCGCAAAGATCAACTCGGACAGCGCCCAGTCATGGTGGGACCAACACAGCGGCGCGGTCGAAAACCGTCAAGCCGCGCACATGCGGCGAGCCGTATTACAGCTGGTCCAAAACCCGGCCCGTCATCACATCGGGATCGCCTATCAACTGAACAAAAATGAAACGGTGGCGATCGATCTTTACGATGCTACCGGCCAGCGCCGTACGCGGATCTTTGAGGGCACGCTTACTGGAAAGGGTGTGCTTAACTGGACCCCCGCGCACCTTGCGCCGGGCGTCTATTTCGTCAGGCTGCAGCAGTCAACCGGCGATTCCATTGAAAAAGTCCTGTACTTGAGGTAAAAGAAAGGTATTCCTTCCCCGACCTCATGAAATTGGCAAGTAAGATCTATATCCTCGTGACCGGCACGGTAGCGGTATTCACGCTGCTGATCGCAGTCGGAGCCGGTTATGTGAGCATCAGGCAGGCGTATAATAGCGTGGAAAAAAGAGGCCAGATCATGAGTAAAAATCTGGCCCACAATAGCCAGTTCGGAGTTCTCTTCTCTGATCAGGAATCGCTCATTCCGTTGATCGAAGGCATGATGCTGGAAAGCGATCTTTTGTACGCACGCGTCATGGACCGAAAAGGATTCGTCATCGCCGAGAAATCGCGGGCCATGGGCGGCGAACCACTGAAGGAATTCATTGCACCCATTATCATCGACACGCTGTCACCGTACCAAGAAGAGCTGGAACTATTCAAACTGGCACCGAACGGCAAGGAAAACATCCCGATCGGCAAAGTTTATATCGCCATGTCGCTTAAGACCGTCATCAAGGAAACAAGGAATTTTATCCTGATCCTGTTGACCATTATCATTGTCACCGCTCTTATCAGCTACCTCGGGCTCGCCCTCATACTGAGATCGGTATTCGTGCAGCCGATTCAGCAGCTTGAAAACGCATCCCGGAAGATCGCTTCCGGCAACCTGAATTTCAAGATCTCAATGACTTCGAACGACGAGCTCGGTTCGCTCGCAGCGGCGATCAATAAAATGACCGAAGACCTCAGGGAAAAAACCGTGTCCAAAGAGTATATGGACAATATATTCATGTCCACTACGATCAGTCTGATCGTCACGGATACGCGCGGGAAAATGAGAACCGTGAACAAAGCCACCGAAGAGATGCTGGGCTATAAAACCGAGGAGCTTATCGGCAGCCCTATTTCCATGATCGTTGGCGATGAAGCCATTCACCGCTGGAGCGTGGTCAGTAATTTCAAAGGCGTCGACGTTATCAGGAACGTGGAAGGAATTTATCTTAACAAAAGCAAAACCGCGATCCCCGTTCTTTTTGCCAGCGCTTTGATGAAGGACGGCAATCAGCAGGTGATCGGTCTTGTCTGCTCAGCGCGCGATATCACCGAGCGAAAGCAGACCGAAGAGGAACTCAAGAGAAATTACGTGAAAATGCAGAAGATGATGTCGCAGACGGTCGTATCCCTGGCATCGGCCGTTGAGATGAGGGATCCCTATACGGCCGGTCATCAGCGCCGTGTCGGCCAGCTGGCGACCGCGCTGGCAAAAGAAATGAAGCTATCGGATGACGATGTTCAGGGTATTAACATGGCGGCGTTAATCCATGATATCGGGAAATTGCAGGTGCCGGCGGAGATATTGAGCCGTCCCAGTGCCCTGAGCGACCACGAATACAACCTTGTCAAGCTGCACAGCGTCATGGGATACGAAATCTTGAAATCGATCGATTTCCCCTGGCCGGTCGCGGAGATAATCTATCAGCACCATGAACGGCTGAACGGTTCGGGATATCCCCGCGGCCTCAAAGGAGATGTCATATTGCCGCAGGCCAAGGTACTTATCGTCGCCGATGTCGTGGAGGCGATGATCTCGCACCGTCCATACCGGCCCGCCAAGAGCATCAAGGACGCGCTGAACGAGATCACCAAATACAAGGGCATGCTGTATGAACCGGTCGTCGTCGATGCCTGTGTCGTGCTGTTCAAGGAAAAAGGACTGAAACTGGATTGATAAACCACCAGCGTTGCCGCCCTTGACAAATCCGACATTTATAGTATAATAATATAAGATTTCAGAATAACCCATAAAGGGGGTGTTATGAAGCTTAAACTACTTTGTGTTTTGGGTTTGGTCCTGGCATTCAACATGGTTTACGCTGCGACCAGGGTTGTGATGTGTGAAGAGTACTACATGGCGACTTGAGCAACCTGCCCTTATTCCAGCAGTCTGCTGGACACCGTCTGTATTCTACAGTATCCCACCGCGACTACGCTGATCGAGTTGCACTCAGTATCCGGTAATTTTGGTTATTTCGCTGAAGCCGCTGCACGCACGAGTTTCTACACTTTTTACGGCTACCCGTCGCTATTCAGAGACGGCAAGGACATCTGGAGCGGGTCGTCACCATCTGATTGGCGTGATTCGGTCGTTGCTCGCATGGCTAAGCCATCGCCCATGACCCTGACCATTACCGGGTCATATAACGCGGGGGCAAACACGGGCACCATCAGTGCTTCCTACCGCAATGATTCTTCAGCATCGGTGACCGCCCGGTTCTATTTCGTCGTCACCGAAGATAGCCTGTATAACGTTGATCCCAATGGCCATGCGTGGCATAACCACATGGGCCGCGATTTCCTGCCTGACCAAACCGGCGAGCAAGTAACGATCGCGGCGGGCGCGACCGCGACCAGAAGCCGGAATTTCACGATCAGCGGCTCCTGGAACGAGAACCGCTGCGCCATCGCGACCTGGCTTCAATACGACGCGCCTTCCCGTGATGTCCTGCAATCAGGGCACGTGAACATCATGAACCTGGTGGGCGTGGACGAAGGCAAATCGGTCGCCGCCGACTTACCTTTTGCCCGGCAGGTCAATAACCCATGTTCCCGATCCGCTAATTTCATCATCCATGTCCTGGAAAGATCAGAATACACGGTATCCTTCTTTGACATTACCGGACGCCGGCTGCGGATGCTGTCGGGGATCGCATTGCCCGGTAACAATGATGTGTCCTGGGATCTGCGGGATATGAACGGGAACCGTGTCAGCGCCGGGATCTACCTGTACCGGATAACGAACCCGAACATAAACAAAACCGGGAAATTGATCGTGCGATAATTAACTTATACGCGAATAGTAATAACGGGCAGTAAGCGAACTTACTGCCCGTTATTTTTGTACAAATTTTGAACTTTTCAGGTAAACAATGAGGGCTTTTTGTCCAACTCTTTAACCGTTTCCCAAAACCATTTTTGCGCTTTTTTTTGGGCTTTTTTGATCTCATCAATACTATCGAGCAGATATAGCGATCGCAGACGTTCCACCACTTCCCTCGGCAGTTCGTGATACAAGTATGCCGTGAAAAAATCAAAATGGATCGGGTTGTACTTCATCCTCAGGGCCATGACAAGCGGCCGGAAAGTATGCGCGATATAAAAACTGTAGGCATGGATGTCGTTGCCGCGATTCAGTTCCTTTTCCGTGAGGACCTGGAAGAGTTCGAACGTCGCCTTCATGGCTGCCAACCGGTTCTTTAGTTTCTTTTCGAATACGCTTTTATCCACCGGTTCGTTCTTGATCACGCCCGTCTTGTCAAAATGAACCACCGGTTCGCCATGGATCTCGTACTGCAGGAATTTATCTTTGCTCGATCGTTTCATTACTACCAGGTCAAAGAATAAAAAAGGGCTGGCGCTTTTCAGCCGCCAGAAGACCTGGGCATGGCCGTGCCATGTCGGTTCGGGCAGCCGGTATTTGATAGCCAACCCTGAAAGCGCGGTGAGGGACTTTTCGGCCGCCGTCAGCGTGTCTTCGACTTTGTCGTCACCGCATACCAGCATCAGGTCGATGTCCGACCACTGGTCCAGCCGGTTGAAGCTCGCCGACCCCATTTCCCACATGGCGTGTATGTATTCCAGCGGCTTAAGATCGGAGATCAAGGTCTCGATGATCTTTTTTCGATCAAGCAACATGGTTCTCTCCTTCATCCTTTCATCCCTGCTTCCTTGGGTTTTATTGTGTATCTGCTGCTCTCTCATTCTTCATAAATATGAATGTCATCAAAGTACGCCGTGCCGTCATTGCCCCATTGGGTTTCCAGGGCGAATATCTGAGTGGTATCCCGCGGCGCGGCCGTGAGATCGCTCGCGATCAACAATGTGTCTTCAAGCCAGACATCCATCAGCAGGCTGTCGTAATCCAGTTCTACCTTGACCGCGTACCACGTATCGTACGCCCACGTGTACCCGGTGCCCTGCCCGGCAATGCCTGTCGCGTAGATCTGAAAATCGCTCGTTGAAAAAGTGACGAAATTCACGTCCCGGCTTTCACTACTGGATATAAACATAAAAAATCCGGTATTGGCACCGCCCGCGCTGCCGCTGGGGATCATTATCGCGTACTCGTACACGAGCCGGCGTACGTCCCTTGCTACAAGTGGCAGATCTATGCCGTCGGCCCGCACCCAACTTGAAAATCCATTGATCACGAAACCCATTGACCCGCCGTGAGATATCCCGCTCTCCACCCATGCATAGTTGCCGCTCCATAATTCATACCACCCCCTGGCTGAGGGATATTCATAAAAAGCGTAGGATTCAAAATCATCATGGAAATCCAATGGTCCTATTGTCACGGTCACGGTTATGGTCTCGGACTTGCCCTGATGACCGTCATAATCGTACGCAATAGCGTAGATTTCATGCTGGGAGCTGTCAGGCAGCATCGTAGTATTCCACGTGTAGACGTATGGCGCGATCGTATCCTGACAGACCAGGAGGGAATCATCAATGAAAAGATCAACGCGCAATACCGCTTCAACGTCGGTCGCCTCGATCACGATATCAACAAAACCCGTGACCGTAGCCCCGTCGGTGGGGCTGGTTATCTCGGCCGTCGGAATGTTCTTTTCACAACCCGATCCGGTCAAGAAGACAATGCTCGCGGTCGCCAATACAATCAATTGAAGGTTTTTCATTTTTCCTCCGTAAAATTATTTATGCTTTATTTCAATTCAAAACTGACCGACACTCTGGCGTTGACCGTAATCTGGCCCGGCGCGATCGCGCTTTCATCTGACGCGGTACCACTGCCTCCACCGGCATTCTGTACGACGTTCTGCGACATGCCTCCGCCGTAAGAGCGACCCCAATAACCGCCGCCGTACCAGGACCACCAGTTAGAATACTCCTCTTTTATTGACTGAGGTTTGCCTATTTCCAAACCAAGTTCGCCAGCCAGTGCAGTCGCTTTCTCTTTTGCAGCTTTGATCGCCAGGGCGCGGGCCGTATCCCTGTGCTTGCGAAGCTCGGTCGTGCGGAACTGTATGCCGTGAACATAGGTTACGCCGGATTCAAGCACCGCGGTCAGCAGATCCTCGAATTTAGGAACATCCCGCAGGGTAACAACTATCGTCTTCCATACCGAGTAGCCGTCGATATTCGTCGTCCGTTCATCAAAATAATCAGGATACGTCGGGTTGATCGTGAAGTACTCGGTTTTTAAGTGCTTAGCTTCGATCCCAAACGATTCGATCGTTTTTATCGTTTTTTTCACGATATCTTCATTCGACTGTTCTGCGATATCCAGCTTGGCGTTCCAGGTATGGACACCCAAGGTGATGATCACCTCGTCCGGCACGACCATAACATCCGCGTCGCCGGTCACCGTAACCAGCCGCGCGTCCTTGTCATTGCCGCCGTCATCATCAGCGTAAATTGTTGGTATGATCACAAAAAGCGCAACTATAATAACAAAGAATTGCACGGTGCTTTTTAACATATGGCCTCCATTGTGGATAATTATATCCACGGCCATCACCCGGTCAAGACGCGATAATAACCGGTAACGCCTGATATTGACTAAAATAACGGCATAACTATAATAGCTATGGTATATTTGGTTATTTAGCCTTGTTCAAAATGGACACTCTCAACGATGAATAAACGAAAGACCCAAGTCTTAAGTTGTGAAAAAATAATAGATATCTTACGCAATCGTGCTGCGGTGTTGAACATGGATCCCTGTCAGGACATGGTGACGCCTTATTGCTGCAGGCGAGAGTGGGCATGGCGCAGTCAGGAAGGGAACAACCAATGGTTGGCTGCGACGATCCTGAAAAAAAGTTCATTGAAGCCATAGCTATTTATGAGAAATTGAGCCAGCCTTATAACCTAGCAAGGGCGTACTATTACTATGCACGGTGGCTCAAGTTTCGAGGTTTGACCGAAGAATCAAAAAATTATTATACAAAATCCCGCGAAATCTGCGAAAAAATCGGCGTGAAATTTTTTAGATAACATGGTAACGGCAATCTACTTAACAAAGTATTTACCGTCTTATTCTATTTTACTTTTATCACCTTGACGCAACTGCCGTTGGCTGCCGTTTTTGCCCTAACAAAGTAAACGCCCGCGCCCAGCTTCGAGCAATCATAATAACCGTTACGGGTCATACCGATCAAACCGCCTGAAGCATCATAAACATAGGCCTCGTTGCCTTCAAAATAATCACGCAGCTCAATGGCATTCGTGACGACCGTCGACTTGAGCAGGGACATCCGGCTGGCATTACCCGACCCCTCCTCGATGCCTACTTCTACATCGATATTTCCATAGATGTCATAAGTGGATCGCGTTTCACACCAGACATTCAGGCAGCGATCATTAGCACCCGGGATCACGTCACCGTAGTAGCAATTATAGGTAGAATTGGATATCTTAAAGGCGGTCTCAATGGGCATGCCTGATGCACTGTAAAATATTCCGTAGACCTGGTAAACACTGCCATCCATGATACTGTAGGTGACAATGAAGTTATAACCATCAAATGCAAGCCCCATTGAATTATAATAATAAATACCGGTAGCGATCGTGAATGGACCACTGATCCGTGCGCCATTGCTGTCCAGCACCACGCCTTTTATTGCGTAATCAGAACCAGTATATTCTACCCACGCCACAAAGTAATTTGCTCCATTAGAAGCCAGGCGGGTACCGAATATGTATCCGCCGGGAACCGCTACCACCAACGTATCACCAAGTGTGCCGGTCGTGTCAATGAACCTGCCCATGATCTGATAAGGGCTGGTTCCGTAAGTCCAGACCGCCAAGAACCTGGTGCCGCCGAATGCCACGGACGGGTAATACTGGAAAAAGGTGTTGTTTGGTCCTACAAGCATGCCGCTCGGTTCCATCACGCTGCCGCCGGGCGTTACCCGGGCACCAAAGATCTGGTAATAAGGGACGGTCCTGCCGTCACTCCACACGACCATATAGTAGCCGCCGCCGAACGCTACGTCAGGACTGTACTGGATATTCGGGGCATTGGAAATAACAACCGAGTTGATTGTATCGCAGTTCGAAGTGACACGCACTCCGTAAATATCGCCGTAACTTCAGCAGCCGTTGCGGAAAACAGCCATGATATTGGTGCCGTCAAAAGCCACTTCGGCCTTTGCTTTGACCGTGTCGGCGAAAAGCCATTTTCCGCCGGGGTCCAGTACCGTACCGTCGGCCGTTATTCTCGCGCCGTACAGGACATATATGTAGGACATGGCGCCAAAACGGTAATCGGGCCAGAAGACATAATACTGACCATTGGCGAAGATCGGCGTGGGATCGATCTGCATATCAACATCAGTACAAACAGGGAAATCTGCGTTGAACAAGCAAACTGAGAACAACAACGAAATAATATCCATGTATCCTCCATTTGATTATTATATTAATAATTAAAAATATGTCAATAGCCCTAAACCTGCAGATAACCACCGGATAAACCATTCAAAATCATACACATCAAGACTGTCTGGTTTTGTATGATTTTGCCACATATTACTGTTTGTTTCAGTTACTTAAGCATATCATATAAGGTACATCTTTGTATTTTCAAGAAAGCTGCCACTTCACATAGCTTCACATTGTATCTATGAATCAATATTTTCACGAACTCATAACGCCCAGTCTTCTCATAATGTCCTTTTGGAAAGAAAAGCGCATCTCTGCTGATTTTCAACTCATTACACACGTGTTCGCATATCACATTTAAATCAAAAACCGTCTTTCTTTCACTCCATATAATGGGATCGTCTACAATATCAAGCACAAATTTCTTATAATTATTTATAGCACTCGACCCATCACCGAACTGTTCCAATATAATATCAGGTCTTACCCAATTGCACTTCACGATACCAATGTATATACCATAGCTTGTCCATTCATAATCAATTGGATCGGTGACTATTCCACCTTCCACCGCTTGTCGGTGGATATATCTTGATAACCATTTTCCATACAGATTCGCTTGTACGATTTTATTATTAAAACGTTCTCCGAACACATGACTCGTCCTGTTATTTACACGGTTAAAATATTTTGCATAATCACCATGCAATTTCTTCATAAACTCTGAGATATTTTTGTCACGATCATAAACAAAAAGATGCACGTGATATTCCATTAACGCATAAGCAACAACAAAAACTGATAGATTATGCGAGTACTTTGCAAGTAGGCTTAAATATTTTGTGTAGTGCGCTCGCGCTTTGAAAATTGGATGGCGATCATTTCCCCAGGCATATACATGATGATATTGTTCTTCTCCACAGACTCTTGGTTTCCACACCATCAAAACCTCCCTACAATTGAAATAAAATAATTAGTAATTTCTTAAAACCATACAAAACAAGACAGTCTGGATTTGTATGCTAGCCTTTTTTTGCCGACCACTGCCTTACCATGACCAGCGCGAGGATCCCGGAAACAATAAAATACGCCAAGAGGACCAAAAACGAAATGTAGTTTTTCCCGATATATTCCGCCGTCGGGCAATTCAACAGCGCCGGCCTTATAAGATTCGTTGCATGAGTCAAGGGATTGGCGGCGATCGCGTATTTCAATAACCCCGGCGCGGTCATGACCGGATAATAGATATTTGATAGGAACGTTAGGGGCAGGGCGAGGAACTGCATGACGATATCACGGGCATCCTCGGTCTTGATGACCAAACCGAGGATGAACCCCACGCAGAACCAAATGAATGTGCTGATCACGAATACGACCAGTGCTATCACAATGCCTGCCACGCCGGCTGATATCATGTGCATCATGGAAACCGCTACGACCCACAGGATCATGGCCTTGACCAAGGCTAAAACCTGAATGCTGATCATCCTGCCTGAAAAATACTCATGGAAACTCGTTGCCGTCATGTGGATCATGTCGATTATCTTCACCCTGCGATCGAGATTGACCAGCGACAGCGCGTATGGCAGGGTCAAAAAGGATTGCATTACGATCAGGCCGGGGATAAAGAAATGAAGATACGAAATATTTCTGTTCTCGAATGCTACTTTTTGAAAAACCGCGGAAAACAGGTATCCGAAGAACAAGAGGTAGAAAAAAGGCGGCATGAAATTCGACACCAGCCAATATGCCTTTGAATAGTGCAAACGGATCTCACGCCAGATTATCGCCCGCATCTTCCACTCCCATCTTCCTGAATACATCATTCAACGTGGCTTGCCCGGCGTCGATCGATCGCTTTAGGTTTTGCGGCGTATCGACCGCCAGGATCCTGCCATTGAATAAGAACGCGATGCGGTCGCTTAAGACCTCGGCTTCGTTCAGGTCATGCGTATTCAGGAAAATGGTCAGACCATCCCTTTTCATGTCATTGAAAATGGACCATAGCCTGTTCTTGAACAGGATATCAATACCCGAAGTTGGTTCGTCCATGAACAATATGTCGCCGGGCTTCAAGAATGCGCGCGCCACCAGAAGCCGCTGCACCTCCCCGCCAGAAGCATGAAATGTCACCTGGTTCCGAATTTGACTGAGGGAAAACAGTTCAAGCAGTTTATCGATCTGGACCCGCAGGACCCGGCCAGGGATTTTCTGGAGCATGCCATAGAACACGAGGTTCTCGGCAATCGTAAGAAAAGGATCAAGGGTCGGCTGCTGAGGTATGATATTGATCCTTCCCTTAAGATACTGAGAACATGCGCCCACATCCCTGCCGAGCACCTCGATACGACCCGAATCAGGCCTTTCAAAACCGGTGATTATTTTGACGATCGTCGTCTTCCCCGCCCCATTGGGCCCTAACAAACAGAAGCACTCGCCTTTACCTACTTCAAGGTCGATGGTGTTCAGGACCTTCCTCCCATTGTAGCACTTTACCAGTTTGCTAACGCCGATCATTTTTTGTCGCTGCACTTCTCAACTCCGTTGGATCATCATGTAAACCTGTTGCCCGGTGGACTTTTCGGACAAAAGGGATCAGGCCTTAGTGCATCGCCGTGCGACTGTAGGGCCCGGACATAACATTTTCCCCTGATCGTATAACAACCGATCAATTGATCACAACGCTCGCATTCCTCCCGGGCCAGGTATTTGTACCCGCTCGTAGCAAAATCAGTCCGCCTTGGTGAATTCCAGATGCTGCTCAGTTTCTCATTTTTGATATTGCCAATGATAAAATCCTCGATATAGTATAGCACTTCACAGACCGTTACCGATCCATCAGGCAATATCACCAAGCCGTTCCTCCCGGCGTTACATACCGGTCGGTTTTTGTAAAATTCCATTTTTTCCTGCCACGACATGAACAGCGGATCTTTTATTTTCTTAAAATAGATGTTCACTGGCTTCAGGTATTTTTTCAAACTGGGGATCATTGCTTCAAGACTATCAAGATCACCAGGCTGACAGAACAGGGCATCGTTGTGAAAAAATCTGGACCGGGAATACTGGGATAGTGTTATTTGTTTCACCCCCCATTTCGCGAAATCCCGGACTGACATTTCTATTGAACGGATGTTATACGATGTCAGAACGCTGTTTATATTGACCGTCAAGCCCTCTGAAACCATATCTTTTATTGACTTGACGATAGAATCGAAATAATTGTTCTTTCCGACCAGATACTCAGCGATATCCTTGTCTGACGAATCAATACTCACCTGCATCTCCCCCATGCCAAGCCCTTTAAGGCGCTGTATTGTCTTGGTGGACAACGGGGTTTTCGTAGCCAGCACGGGACGCACATCATTATCGACACATGCTTTGATCATATCCATGATATGGGTGTGACTAAAAGGGTCACCCCCAGAAAAAATGAGCGACGGTATTTGCATGTCTTTCATCTGAACCGTCAGGCACTTCACGTCATGCAGTGCCAGCTCTTGCAAAAATCGATGCCTGGGAGCATAACAATACCGGCAGTGACAATCGCATGAAAAGGTCGGAATGAGCATAATCAACTCGGGGACCGATGGACCGCTGGATCGAGGACAGTATTGATTCCCCGGAAGAATAAAATCCTCAGGTCTATACTTCACGACATTCCTGACATTGGTATCGTCAACGAAGATCAGATGGTCCTTGAACTTGTTCAGGCAATTTACTACTATTTTTGCGGCCACCTTTTCATCAACGCGCAGGATATTGGAAATCGCATGTTTGACCTCGCTGACAGTTCTCTCACCATTGCATAGTGCCAGTAGGACCGCTTCAGGTGAACTAATGACTAACCGGCGGTTTTCCTTTTGATTAACAAATGGGTTCCTCGGGAATATGTGGATGTTGTCTTTTTCGTTGCGCATGCAGTATTCAGGATCAAGCGCCACAATGCGCTGTTCAAGATCGATCACTGAAATATCCATTTTATGCTACATTCAATATACAAATGCGTCAGGAGATATGAGCAAAAGTACTAAATACCCATATCCCTGACGCGCTTTCTGTCACAGCCCTTGTTTGCCGCAGAATATTTTAGGCTGCTGTTGTATCCTTAGATTAAAGACAATCAATATCCAGACTTCCGCTATGTGACAGTCACAGCTGAAATCGCGCAACCTGGCGTGCAACAAATAAGACACCTCCCATCGGCAATATACGTCTCCGTTGCCATTTCCAAAAAATCATTACGCAAATCCGCTTCACTAATCAATTTGCTCAATAAACCTGTATCCATGTGATCTAACCCCCTTTTTTTAATGAACGTTATTTATACCACCAATAGAACAATTGGTGATCTCATCTAATCATAAGCAATTTTTATGCCAGGTCGAATAGGTTGAGATTTCAACAAGTTGGGTAATGATCACTGACGAAAATGTCAAAATTTATGACGTTTTTGGCACAAACCGACAGCTTTTTTACTGGATCAACTACTTTTAGCGTGAAAGTTGGCTTTATTTCCCGAGGACTTTTAGCCTGGTTTCAGTCCGCTTGAGATAATCCTTTGCCTTATTGTGATTGGGATCGTTGGCCAGAACTTTCTGAAAGATCTTCTTTGCTCCAGCATAATCCGCCACGACGAATTTCGCATAACCTTCCTGGAATAATTTTTCTATCTCTTCCAGTGTCATTTTCTTTACGTCCCGAGGCTGGTTTTTCTTGGCGGTTACCAGGGAATCCACCCGACTGATACCAACGATAGCTTCGGTGAGGAGAGTATCGTACGCGTACAGCTGGTGATAATAAAACAAAGCATCAGGATATTTTTCTGTATTTTCACTTTCCCGGGCAAGACGGAAAAGGCTGTCATTCCAGGATTTTCTGGCGTTTGCATACATATCATTGGCACTATCAAGAGTGGCGGTCCTGAACCTGGAGTAAAATTTCAATGAATCCAGATGCAGCTTAGCCCGCGTAAAGTCGAAATTCTGCAGAACGTTTTTGATAATATCGGATTGATAACGGCATAATGAATCATATTTCCTGATCATTATCCGGTCCGTCTGCGCTACCATTTCCAGCGTAAAGATATAATTTTGCGCGGATACTTCCGCCGTGGTCGTCAGGGTTTCGTATCGGTCGGCTCCCAGCAAGAAGCGGTACGCTCCAGCAGTCAGCGGTAAATAAAAAGCACTTTTGTGGGTCACAAACGATTGTTTGTATTTATCGATGGTGACGCGGACAACCGGAAGCGCGCCTTTGTTTAATGAATCGCATATGGTAAACTGCGTGTTGATATTTTCCGCCGGGGTTTTTGGTTCTCCATAAAGCCCTCGGACCATTATCACGAATAAAATCAACCAGCTGCAACAAAAGGCAAAACCAAGCTTTAAACATCGCATGGCAAATAATACAAAATTTACGGATCTTGTCAATATTGTTTTAATGGGCGTAATAGTAAAAACCTTGACATTTGTAGAATCTTCGCTATAATAAATTAAGGTTAGAATACGGATAATGGAAAAATAATGATATCGGCAATATCGATAATTTTGATGAATATAACGCTGCTGACGACCGCCAGTGTCTTGCACAGCGGAGACACACTCAATGCGCCATACGGCACCAAACCGGTCATTGACGGTCTGATAAGCGCGGGCGAATGGGATGACGCGGATACGGTCATGACCATGGCCCTGCCTAACGGACCGGTCACGATCTATGCCAAGGAATATCCTGATTCCATTTATTTCGCGGTCAACGTGCCGGACAGTACTAGTCATCCCAATGACCGGGCGATCCTGATGTTTGACTCACTGAATAACGCTGACACACTGCCCAACGTGGATGATTTTACGTGTTCCATGAAGCGGAATGGCACGCGCGCGTCCCAACATGGCAACGGCACCGGTTGGGCAAATGATAGTACATGGGGTTGGAATTCCGCGGTCACCGCGAGCACCAACGGTTACGTTGTGGAATATTCGGTCGCTTTTAGAAAAGCCGGACTGTCATTCGGTCAACCGAAGATCCTTGGATTTTCAGTGGAAATAATCAATACCAATCTGAGCACTGTTTTGTGGCCGGATTCGGCCATTAACATGAACCCTTCGACCTGGGGCGATCTTTTCTCACCGGACAACTGGGGAAGCAATGACTCGGTAGGACCGGTCACGTCCGGGATCCAGATCTCGCCGCCAAACCCGCCGCAGGGTATCACGAACATAGTGGTGTACGCGCTGGTCTCGGATAGTCTGACCGGGCAGTCGATGATCAATGACGCCCAAGTATTTATCGACTCGACCGTTGCTGCTTATAACATGATGCCGCTCGATGGCAATTTTGACGAAATGACCGAAGGTGTATTTGATACGGTCCCGGTGACCGGTTGGGTGGCTGGCGACACGCACTGGGTTTACGTTCGTGGCATGGATATCGCCAGGAACTGGGGCATGTTCGATTCGGTGCCGGTCATTGTTGCCGCGGCGTTGGACACGACTCCGCCATGGATCATTACGACATTCCCCGGCAGCGGTCAAACTGATGTCCCTCTTGATGCCGTTATCACCGCGACCTTTAGCGAGCAGGTCGACCCGGCGACGGTCACGCTCGATAAATTCACGATGAACGGCAGTATCAACGGTGCCTATACATTTACCATTAACTATGATCCTATTGACAGCACCGTGTCCATTGACCCCACGATCAGTTTCGCTTCGGCAGAATCGATCACGGTAGTGATCGCGCCCGGCATTCAGGACCTGGCCGGGAATCCCATGCCGGACACTCACTCATGGTGGTTCAAGGCGCTCGTTCTCCCCGATTCTGTCGGCCCGGTCACTTCCTCAGTCAGCATCTCCCCGCCGAACCCGCCTCAGGGTATCACGGAAATTATCGCCTATGCGCTTGTGTCTGACAGCGCGACGGGCCAGTCACTGATCAATGACGCTGAAGCGTTCCTTGATTCGATCGGTCAACCCGGCACAGGTTATATCATGACCGCGCTGGATGGAGGGTATGACGAAATCGCTGAGGATGTCTTTGACACGATACCGGTATCAGGCTGGGTAGCGGGCGACACGCACTGGGTCTATATTCATGGCCGCGATATTGGTAACAATTGGGGTGCGTTTGATTCCGCATCGGCCATCGTTGTATCCCTGATCGACACTGTACCACCGGGTATCGCATACACGTCGCCCGCCTTCGGCGATACCGGAGTTACCCTAAACAGCTGGATCTATGTTACGTTCAACGAGAAGGTCGATCCGACCACCGTGACCAGCGATAAGATCCTGATCGAAGGCAGTATCAACGGCAATTATACTTTCTGGATGTCATATTTCGAAACGGACAGCACGCTCCGCATAAATCCTTATAGTGACTTTGCACCCATGGAATCCATCAATGTCTATATCGCCGCTGGAATCCAGGATCTGGCCGGGAATCCCATGCTCAGCGGCTACTGGTGGTGGTTCAGGTCCGGGGCAATTACGGACACGGCAAAACCCCGCGTTGATTCGCTGATCGCGAATCCCGACACTATCACCGGTGCGAACGGCGTCACGGTCATTACGTCACGGATCACCGACAATATTGCCGTGGCCGGCGCAGAGTACTTCATTGACGCGATCGGGGTCAATGGTACCGGTTACGGCGCGCACGCTTCCGACAGTTTCGGCCTGACCATTGCTCATACTCTTGATACCATTGTCATAGACACTATAGCATACGGGATGCACCGATTCTTCCTGCATGGCGTTGATGCCACTGGCAACTGGGGTCCATATGATACCGCAGCCGTTTACAAAATCGCAGTCGACACCCTGCACCCGGACGTCGATTCCCTGCGCGCGGTGCCGGATACAGTGGATCTCTATGCACAAACCATCATAACCTCCCGGATCACTGACAATATCGGCGTCACCGCCGCTGAATTCTTCATTGATTCGGTGGGCGGCTATGGCGCTGGTTACGCGGCGCATCCAGTTGACAGCTTTGGACCACTGGTCGTTCATACGCGCGATACCGTTCAAACAGACACGCTTATCTCGGGTCGGCATTGGGTCTATCTCCGGGGCCGCGATGCGGCCGGCAACTGGAGTATCTGCGATTCTGTTCCATTTGTCATCGTGAACTTCGACAGCACCGGTCCCCACTTCACAATCACCGCCATCCCGTCACCCGTATTGATCGGCGATTCGATATCAATAACCGCTGATGTAAGTGAGCCGCTTAACCCTGATTCTGCGGTGACCTGCCTGATCCGCAACGCTGATACAACGGTCGCGCATACGATGGTTCAGACCGATACGTTCGAATACCAAATCTGGGTGCAGACTACCGGCTTTCCGGAGGGAACATGCCGGGCGGTCGTTTCCGGGTACGATGAACGGAGCAACTACGGTGTTGACTCCGTACAATTTGCCGCCGTACTCGACAGCATTGGCCCTGATTTTATCGTCGCGATCACGCCCTCGCCAGCCCATATCGGTGATTCGGCGCTGGTAACCGCTCAAACCAGCGATACGCTCCACCCGGATTCTCTGGTCACCTGTTTTGTACGCACGGCCGATAGCATGACCGAATATATAATGACCCAAACGGATTCATTCGAATATAGTGCATGGGTTCAAACGGTCGGCTTCTCCGAGGATACTTGCTGGGCGTTAGTTGCCGGTTATAACAAGCGGAGTACGTATGGAATCGATTCGCTTCAATTCGCGGTCATGGCGGAAGGTGAATTCCTGCCCAAGGACCGCGTGTACGCCTGGCCCAATCCGGCAAAAGGCAACCAGGTCTTTTTCCATTTTTATGTCAGCATGAACGCACGCGTAAGGGTAACTGTTTTCAACCTTGAAGGCAGGCGTGTCTGGCAAAGTACGGAACAGAACGCAGCAGGCGGAAAGCCGCCCCACACAATGAATTCCAACGCCGTGGTGTGGGATATTTCACGGATCGCCAGCGATGTCTACATCTTCCGGCTGGAAGCAACGAACACTGCGACCGACGATATAAGTACGGTCATAAAGAAATTCGCCATTGTCCGATGAAACATCACTCGATCAAACCCGGAAACTGCAAAGACGGCACATTTATGTATCGGATAGTTCTCATATGCGTATGCTGCGGGCCGCTGCTGTACGCTGACCCCGGTGAGACCGGCGCCTCTTTTTTAAACCTGGGCGTCGGCGCGAACGCGCTAGCCATGGGCGGCGCCGTGACATCGAACGCGCAGGGCGCGACGGCGCTCTACTGGAATCCGGGCGCTCTAGGCTGGATCAGTGGTTCGGAATTCGCTGTTATGCATGCGGAACATTTCCAGTCCATCCGGCATGAGCACATTGCCTACAGCCAGAGCAGCCGGGCTTTTAGTTTTGGATTTTCATTAAAGACGTTGTATCTGAGTGGTCTCGAGGAACGCACCGAGCCATCGGAAGATCCAATCAGAACATTCGGTGCCTATTATCTGGCACCGGCGGTTACTTGCGCCAAGGTCTTTGGGAGGAATTTCAGCTCCGGACTAACAATCAAGACCGTTCACCAGGCGATCAGCGATTACAGTACAATGTCGATAGCCGGCGATATCGGGCTGGCTGTGAAATTCGGTCAGAAGGGCCCGCAATGGGGTATTTGTCTGGACAACCTCGGCATGAGCGCCGCGTTCGATACGGCTTCCTTCTCATTACCCACAAAGCTGAAGACCGGCTTCAGCATGACAACATTTAGCGATCACCTGGTTATCGCGTTCGACCTGATCAAACCGTTTGCGGATGATCTCGCCTGGTGCGCCGGCGTTCAGACCATGGTCAATAAACGTTTTCAGATCCGCGCCGGATACCGTTCCGACCTCCGCGATGATGGAGCTCTGGCCGGCCTCAGTTCCGGCATCGGCCTGAAAATAAGTGATATCGGTATTGACTATGCTGTGACATCATACGGCTTTCTCGGCGTCACCCACAGCATCTCGATTGCTTACAGTTTCGACCGTTCGCAGACAAAGATCGACCAGCAGGAAGCGTTGATCGCGGAGGAACTGCAGAAACGGATGCGGATAACCGCCGAGGCTTTTTACCGGCAGGGGCTCGCGCAGCAGCGGGCCGGGAAATATGAAGAAGCCATCTGGAACTTTGATATCGCGCTGGTCTGGGACCCGCAGTACAGCGACGCTCTTGGCAGCATTGAAGATTTGAAAAAGACCGTCGACATGAACAATGTCAATACCGGGCTTACCCAGGGGATCAACGAATTCAACAAAGGCAGCTATATTGAAGCGCTGCGGTCGTTCAGCACGGCCCTGAGCATCGATTCGAGCAACGTCCTGCTCAAGCAATGGATCCAAACAACATCCGACGCGCTAGTGAAAATGCAGCTGGAAAAAGGCCAGTTGGACCGGGCGACGAGAGAGAAGATCGCAGATTACATGAAGAAGGGCATCAAGTACTTCACGCTCAAACAGTTCACAGCCGCGATCAATGAATGGAAGAAAGTGCTTACGATCGATGCCCAGCACCAAGAGGCCCGTGATTATATATCGAAAGCGCAGGAAATGATATCCAAACAGGTCGCCGATGCGTTCAATACCGCCGACCAGTGCATGAACCAGGGGAAGTGGGCTCAGGCGCTCATCGAGATCAACAAAGTCCTGACATGGGAACCGTCCAACCAGGCTGCCATTGCGAAAAAGACCAAGATCAGGGAACAATTGCGGGAACTGTCGATCGACCACACCAAAAAAGGCATTGAATTCTTCAAACAACAGAAATTAGCCCAGGCAGAGGCAGAATTCAAGGTGGCAATAGATTACGACATTTCGAACGTGACTGCCAGCAATTACCTGAAGAAACTATCGTCCATTGGCGGAACAGTCAAAAGTGCAGATATCAATGACCTTTACATGAAGGGCATAACCGCCTATACGCAGGAAGATTTCAAGGCGGCCATCCGTTATTGGAAGAAGATCCTGGAGATAGACCCCAAGAACAGCAATGCCCAGCGGAACATCGCCCGGGCTGAAGAGAAACTCAATCTGGGAAACAAGTAAGTAAGCGTACCGACTACAGTCTTTTCAGAACTACATAGGCTATGTCATCTGACTGAGGCGCGTTGCCGGTGAACGTTTCGATCTCCAAATTCAAAAAATGACTTAACCGGTCGGGCGCCAGGTGTCCGTTTTGCTGCAATAAAGCTTCAAGCCGATGGGTCCCGAATTGTTCCTTTTGGCTATTCATGGCTTCGGTTACCCCGTCGGTGTACAGGAAAACAACATCGCCCGCCTGTATTTTCTTCTTCTCCTCCTGTAGTTGGTCAGAAAACTGCTGGGCATCGAAAATGCTGACCCCGAGCGGTGGGCCGCCCGGCTTGAGGGATGTAATGCTTTTGGTTTGGGCGCTGTAATAATAAACCGGATTATGCCCGGCACAACAATAGGTCAGTTCATGGTTGGCGAGGTCCAGGACCAGGTAAAACAGCGTTATGTACATGCCCTCGGGAATATCGCGGCTGAGCATGTTGTTTAATGTCAACAGCAGGAAGCGGGGCGAGATCCGGTGCGGTGCTTCGTTCCGGATAAAGCTCCGCAGCATGGTCATTACCAGTGAACCGGCAATGCCTTTCCCCGATACGTCGGCGATGACAAATCCCATATGGTTCTTGTCGATCATTATATAATCGTGGTAATCGCCGCCAACTTCCATTGCGGCTTCGTAGAAGGAATCGACGGCATAACCGGGTATTACGGGATTGGTTATCGGCAAGAGCGCGTGCTGGATATCTTTGGCGATCTGCATTTCCCTTTTCATCCGTTCTTTTTCGACCAGGTCATGCTGCGCTTTTTTCAGGTTCTGGGCCATGATCTTTACCGCATGCGCGATACGGCCAACTTCGTCGCGACGCGTCGTCATTATCATACGGTCAAGATCGCCGTTGCCGATCGCTTCGATATCGTCGGTCACCGCGCCCAGCGAACCGATAATGAGCGAAACAAGGATCAATATGCTTGAAATGCCGATCACCAGGATAATGGCGCCGATGACCGCCGCGCCGCGCCGCGCCTCCTGCACGGCTGCTTTCAGGTCTTGTTTGGAAAGCACGACGTGAGCTTCACCGATCTTGTTCGTGCCGACCTCCATGGCAACCGTGATCATCAGAGCATTAACGCCGTCCGAAAAGCGGTAATCCTGCGTTGCCAATGCCCGTCCGCCCAGGGGCTGTAGCCCTGCAGGGGGATGATAGGTCTTGGTCACCTCTCTGATATCCGTGTGCGCCCAGATCACCTGGTTTTGGTCGACCACAAAACAGCTTAGCACACCGGGGTTATCTTCCTTGGTATCGTGCACGAGTTTGGCAAGGGCCAGATCATCCTTCATGATAAGAAAATCCTCGGCTCCGGCGGCCAGGTTTTTGCCGATCGTTTCGCCCCGCAACGTCATTTGCTGGATAAGCACGCGCTTTTCATGATTGACAAAAAATCCGGTGAAAAGCAGCAGGATGACCAGGATGAAAACGATCAACCAGATAAGGAATTTTGTCTTTAATGTCAAGCTGGTGCGGAATTCCTCCGCTTGCCGCATGTTGTTTTCAGGCGGGCTTGATGGTCTTCACCATTCGCACCATGGTCCCTTTTCCCAGGACAAGCCCGCTGATCTGCTTGCGTGGTGCTTCGGTTATTTCGACCCGGTCAAAGATCTTCCTGATCAGCTGTAAGCCGATGGAATCGGTCATCTCGTCGGGCGGCGATGAGAAACCACGCCCGTAATCAGTGATGGTGAATGTAAGCATCTCGCTGTCCAGCGTATAACTGATCTCGATCACGCCTTCCTTGCTGCCCTCATAACCATGGTGTACGGCATTGCCATAAAGCTCCTTGGCGATCAGTTCAAGGGAATCATCGTCCATGTTCTTGATCTGCGAGAGCTGGGGGTTGGACTTTATCACCCGGCCCATGAAGCGGAAGAGAATGCAAGCGAACTTGTCCTCGCTGGGAAGGACCAGCTCATTCATGTACTCGGCCTGATGAACGTACGGGTCCATAAGCTGCAACTCCTGCCACAATTGCTCATCTGCCAGGAAATCACTTAGTATCTTGATCCAGCGGTCGTGGTATTTGATCTCCTTCTGCGCACCGACTTCTTTGCGCAACTGATCGATGATCATGCTGGATATCGTTGTATCTTTCTGCAGTTCCTCGATGTTTACATAATAACGGAACAAGTAATTGATTCCCAAGAGCCGGAATGGCTTGGAAATTGACTCGTCAGGATAAGACACATAAATATAGTCTCTTTTTATCCGCACCAGGTTCATAAGAAGACCGAGCCCGGTTGATCCGACAAAGGTTATGCCGTTAAGGTCGACGATGAAATTGTAAACATAGGGCAGGATCGCGGTCCTGAGGACCCGCTGGAGTGACATCACGGGTTGCGTGTCAAGCGAACCTTTAAGGACAAGGGCACACACCCGCGCATGTTCATCAAAGAACATCCGGCATGTTAGACTGCCCAGCTTGTATTCCTCGGTTTTGAATTCGCCGTTCGACTGCATCATCCCATTATACTTATAGAATTGAAATTGTCAATGCGGCGACACCTGATCTTTCACTTCAGGATAGCGCGCAGGAGCAGCATGAACCCTTTGATCTCGTTCTCCACGAGTTCAAGGTTGCGTTTCGCCTGCACGTAATCGGGATTGATCTCCACGGCCTTTTTGAAATGAGTCTGCGCCGCGTTGAACAGCGATCTCATTTTGATGAGATATGCCTTGCCCAGCGCATTCCACAGGTCCGCGTACTGCGGTGTAGAATCGACCTTGTGATGCATTTTATCGATATACTCGTCAACGGTGATAGCGACCTCCTTGAGGTCGCTGAATTTGGTAAAAAGTTCAAAGTCATAGATGAATTCGTGAATGTCCGTCTTTCTCATCTCAGCCTTGAATTTCGTCAGCCGGCTTACTGCTCTGGAAAAATCCTTCTGCTCCAACAGCTGCATTGCATCCTTGTATGGTTCTACCTGGTACCGCGTGTCCAGGAGCGAAGCGTACTTTAGGTTTACGATGGCGGCGATAACATCTTTTTCGTGCGGTGTTTCGGCTTTCACGACCTTTTCCCTCAGGATCAAATATCCAAGGTTAAAATATGCCTCGGCGAAATTTTTGTTGAAGTTGATCGCCTTTTCCAATTCCTGGAACGCCTCGTCGTACATATCTTTCTCAAGATAGGCAAGGCCCAGGTCGAGATAGTAATCAGCGTTCCTTGGAGCCAGGTACAAAGCCCTCGTGAACTGGGCGATGGCGTGATCCATATCGCCTAATTTCCTGTATACGTACCCAAGATTCCGGTGAGCGTCCGTCAGGTTCTGATCGATCCGTATCGCGTCCGTGAACGATTTTTTCGCTTCCTGGAAAAATCCCTTACCCATGAAAATAACACCGATCTTGTTAAAGGCATCGGCGTGCATGCCTTTCTTGACATTCTCCACCAGCCGCAGCAGGTGGGACAGTGATTCGATCTGCTCGTTATGGATCGACTGTATCAGATCGATCAGGGTTTTTTCGCGGATCTGGTAATCGTATTGTTTTTCCCTTACGTCAAGGATCCTCCCGGATTTGAAGGTTTGTGAGACAATCTTGGATTGCCTTGGTTCCGCGCACGTCTCAATGTGATAGATATCCTTATCAAACTTGACCGCGCTGTCCAGACCATAGGTTCTATTCATGGGTATCTATTCCTTTCTTTTTCTTCGTTCCTGCTGCCAGGCGAAATAAAGACGTTGCTCCCGCGTATTCAGCCTCAGTCGCCGCAGGGTCGAATATACCTTCCAGACGCTCAGTGAGGAAAAATGGTATGGCGCGCCCTGCAATATCTTTTTAAGCTGCGAGGCATTTGAAAGGGGACTGTTCATAACAATGGAACGGACGGCTTCTTCAAGCGTCGGTTTTTTCTGCGGGATATTCCTGGGTTTCATCGCTGCGCTTTGAGGCACTTTTTCTCCACCTATGACCGGCATTGATATACCGGCATGCTTTACTGCTTCATCAACACTGGTGAAATACTTGGTTACCTTGTTCAGATCAAGGAGTTTGTAAATGGAAAGGACGTCGCTTGCCATATTGGCGAAGAAAATATCGCCTCCCTTGTCGCGATTTTCCTTGATCCGACCAAGGATCACACCCCACCCGGCTGACGCGATGAACTTGACTCCCCCAAAATCCAGTATGAACAGGTTAATGTCTTTGCCCAGGACCAACAATTTTTCTTTCAACAAGTGCGCGGTTGCCGAATCGATAAAGCCGTGCAGAACGAGCACCGCGCCTTTATTTTCCCTCCCTAATAGATGAGCCTGAATCTTTAGACTATCAGTTTCCATCGTGCTTTACCGCCTCTTTCCATTCTTGCCGTTCTTTGCCAGGTTTTTAACAAGGATTATTTCATTATAGCCATCCACCCTGCGGAACCGCACCTTGTCCACAAGGCGCTCCATCATTATCATCCCCAGTCCACCTTCGATCTTTTTTTCGATCAGTTCCTCCAGCGTTCTTTTCTGGACCCTGGTTGGTTCGAACGGCTCTCCCCAATCCTTCAAGGTAACCATGATCTTTCTCGTTGTGGCTGTAATACCGATCTCGATCTTGCCGGGCTTGTTTTTGTATGCGTGCCGGCTGATATTCATATATGCCTCTTCGACCGCAGTGATAACATGCATAACGGTTTGGCGGTCAATACCGTCATGACCGCAGGCACGGGCAACACTTGCCCTCAATTTTTTTATACTACTGATGTTTTGGTTCGCAGAAAAAGTGAACTTAACAACGCTCAATGTTTTACTCCGTTTGTATAGTATATATATATCCCGGTATATGTCAACCCCTGGCAATCCAGCCGCCAGAAAAGAACTGTCAAGATATAATATGAAGGCCTATGGAACGCGGTTTTTTAGGTTATACTGGTAGGAAGGAGGCATTATGAATTACATTGGCATTGATTTGCATCGTAAGTTTTCGCAGGTTCACGTATATGATCC
>Ga0299912_10000134_pt1 | contig 81933 bp, 55 predicted proteins | sample RVTome_2_FD_207667 | JGI IMG/M metagenome (GOLD analysis project Ga0299912, IMG submission 207667) | Soil microbial communities from uranium-contaminated site in the Upper Colorado River Basin, Wyoming, United States - RVT95D214 (version 2) ... | reverse complement strand
TGGGGAAATCATTCAGAGGCGAACAGAAAAACTGGCTCTGGCCAGGGTCAAACGGTCGGAATATTATAACCAATTTTCCACCTTAAATCCGACCCCTGTTTTGTCCGATTCCCGCTGAACCAGTACATATTCACCGATCGAAGTTGATGTATCATCGATGATCGACTATTACATATACTGTAAGAAATTCTTCTTCCAGAAGTCATGTTTCTAACCTAATCTATAAAAGAATACTATACTCTTTCATTTTTTTTTCAATGTAGCCATTTATTTTGTTGTATCGGAAGGAGTGTAATGTACAGTGATATCGACCCAGGTACTTTCATAGAGTGTATCGTCTATGATGGTTTCTCCACTGTACTGACCAAATGAACATTTCACTTTATAGACGTGGAATGGGGGATAAAACCACCATTGATAAATGCTAGAAGCATCAGTAGCATCGTATCCTATGTAGTGGGTTGGACTTTCGTATACATATACATTTTTCCCGGAACCGACGCCCTGTCCATTTTCATATTTGACACAGCCAGATAACGGACAAGCAAGATTCTGCGTAAATGTTCCTGATTTCACGCCACCTAAAGCTGTGAATAAAAAAGTTATTGCTAGAATTATTATTAAATTGTTCCTCATATGTCCTCCTTACAAATATTGTGTTTATTCATCAGCACGCACACAAGCCTTGCATTTAAACATTTCTCATATCTTGTAGATCTTTCTTTAATCTTGCCCTGACTATGTCAGGACGAAGGGGGTCAGGACTGAAACGGTTCTTAATTGAGCTACCACAGTAATAGCATCCTGTTCTTGTTTTCTTTCGCATAGTGCGGTATTATAAACCGAAAGGTAAATTCTACAACACCCAGTTTTTATTATTTCTAACAAAAATCCATGTTCTTTTTGTAGGCGTAGTTTGATAAGCAACATTCCGAAAAGTATTGAAAAATCGTGGATTTCTGATGGTGCGTGCTGCTCGGGTTGTTTTTCTTATATTGCAGTTAGGGTATTTCATGAGCATTGAGTGTTAACAATACGACCATTTTTTACTATTAGTTTCAATTTTCGTTAGAAGCAGATTCATTGAACCTAGACACTTCTATCTCTCAGATTCAAGAAATTCCTCTGAATGGGACAGTCGAGATCTAAAGATTAAGGCAATTTGTGCCCTGCGATGGGATTTTGACGGTTATTTTTTGCTAATTAATTTATTCGAAAATCTGCCACCTTCAACCTTGAAGTGCAACGAGCTCTTGAGCAGCGACCTCGAACGGTGTCTTGAAGGCTAGACATTTTCGCGGCCGGATGTTTAGACGATCCTCGATCCATTGCAGTTGAGCGTCTGTTATCTTACCCAGATCCGTTCCTTTTGGCAAGTACCAGCGCACCAGGCCGTTTATCTGTTCGTTCGAACCGCGTTCCCAGGCCGCATACGGATGGCAGAAATAGCAAGTGGTGCCGAGCGCCGCGGTGATGTCTTCGTGCCGCGTATTTTCCGTGCCGTTATCCAGGGTCAAACACCGACGGGCGGCCCGCGGCAGAGGATGGAAGCGTTTAATGACCGCGCGTTTCATCTCCACGGCACCCTTGCGGGCCAGCTTCGTCAGCACGACCAGGCGGTTGCGCCGTTCGCTTAACGACTGCACCGCCACCCGACTTTTCCGAGAAATAAGCGTGTCGCCCTCCCAATGACCGAATTCGGTGCGTTCGGCCACAACCGCCGGCCGCAGCTCGATCGCCACCCGGTTCGGAATCTTCGTGCGCCGTTCCTTCCGGCCCGCCTTCTTGCTGCGCCGCCGCCGGTGCGCCCGGCGCAGGCAGGCGATAAGCTCGGCTCGTTGCGGATTTGCCGGGTCATAGACGAACTGGTAAATCGCTTCCAGACTGATGGTTAAACCCGGGTGGTCGACTGCTAACCGACCAGCAATGATCTCCGGCGACCAGTGTTCCTGGAGCTTGGCCATCACGTACGCCCGAATCCGCGCCTCCTTTAACCGCGGTCGCTGCTGGGCAATCGCACTCAACGAAAAACCCTTTAAACGCATAATCGTAATCGTTTCCCGCTCTTCCAATGACAAATGCTTATAGATTTGTTCCATAATCGCTTACTATAACCCATTATCCTTTTCTCCTCAAGCGTTGCACTTCTAAATGGAACTCGCGTCTTTTAAAATATTTTCTAAGGATTTTTTCGTAGTTATTCGTCGCCTTGTCGAGATCGCTGAAGAGCTCATTTGCTGCGTTTGATTTTATCTTACCATTTTCTTTAAGCATCATGGCCGTGGTCATGACATATACAGTCTTGATATGCAGAGAGAGCATGTGGCGCAGGTATTTGATGTTGTTCCTTTTTATTCTGGGCAACTCATACTTCATCATGTCTTTCAGATATTTCCATTCATATTTTTCCAACTCGATGTGTAGAAAGTGCTTGGTTCCTTTTTTTGTTAGCTTCATACAGTGCTTTACTTTGCTGGGCTTATATTAAGTGGAAAAGTAGGTAATCGGCACCAACATGATTTTAATCTCATATACTCGAGTATGTACATTGTGTTTTATCTGTCAATGGCGAAGTCATAACAATTAATATATCTCATGACAGGAAGTGATGTTCTGTCTGCGTGTGTTCTGATCATCCATATTTAGATCAGTGCTCAAATATACTTGACATTGGTAATAAATATTATAGAATAACGCAGAACAACAGACTAAGAGGAGAGGAGTAATCGATGTCGCAACCGGCTGAACGTGTGGAAAATGAAAAAACAGAATCTTTAAATCCAGAATGCCAACCATCAGGTGTCAATAGATTAATCGGCATTAGTCCGGCCATAACCGTGATCCGAGACACGATCGTAAAACTCTCAAAGATTGATGCCACTATACTGATCACCGGAGAAACGGGCACTGGTAAAGGACTGGTTGCCCGGTTAATACATGACACTAGCCAGCGCAGACATGGCCAGTTTGTCGCATTCAGCTGCGGCATGATTCCCATGACTCTTTTTGAAAGCGAGCTCTTTGGTCACAAAAAAGGGGCATTTACCGATGCTTGTTATGAAAGACGCGGATTATTTGCAGAAGCTGAGGGCGGCACTTTATTCCTGGATGACATTCAAAATGCGCCTTTACCCATACAGGCGAAACTCCTACAGGCAATCGAGGACAAAACAATAAGAAGACTTGGTGAATCAAGCCTGAAAAGAGTCGATGTGAGGATAGTCTGCGCAACCAATGAAGATTTAAGGATCCTGATCAAGCAAGGGTTATTTAGAGAAGACTTGTTTTACCGCATCAGTGTCATACCCATTCATATTCCCTTATTGCGTGAACGAGTAACTGACATTCCCATTCTTGCTGATTTTTTTCTGAAAGAATGCGCCATAAAGACAAAACGCAAGATTCTGGGGTTTGATAACAAGGCAAAAAAGAAGATGATGTTATATTCCTGGCCCGGCAATGTGAGGGAAATGCAGAATGTCATTGAGAGAGCGGTTGCCCTGTCCTCAGGTCCGCGGATTTCTGCTGCTGACGTTCAACTTGGTGGGTCAATTACCTCCCGAAAGAAACCTTTTAGCAAAGAAACATTAGCGTGTCTCCTGAACGCAACAAAAGGGAATGTTTCATTGACGGCAAGGGTTCTAGGCATTACACGCCGGACTTTATATCGGTATTTAAAAAATTACAGGCTAAATTATGTAAAATAGCACTGTATACAGTATACGCTTTTACCACATCAAACTAACCAATTATGTTGATTTTTCGGCATTTTAGTTGCGAATTGTATATTTTTGACAATCGAATGCATACAGTATACACTTTTTAATAATCAGAAAATACTGAACTGATGTAAGTTTGTGTGAGGTCCAACAAGAAAGGCAAGAAAGTATACACTTTTTCTTGGATTGAACATGAGAACGAAAGATTAATGCCATGAAATTTCGAGGGGTTTTGGAATGTGTATATTGGCATAAATTTTGCTAATAATCATATAGTATAATGTATTTTAACCTCTTAACAAGGACATTGATATCTGATTGTCATATTGATTATCCTTGATTATTAGGAATCTTGAAGATAAGGCTATTTTCAAGAACGACGGGTAGATTGAGATGAATATTGTTTAAGGAGAAGAAAAGATAAATGGCAAATAGGAAAGCATACATGAGGGATTACCGCCAGAACTATGGCGAGACGATGAAGGAGCAGATTCAAAAGTGGCAAAAGGAGCATCCCAAAAATATGAGTAACAATAGTAAAAAATGGAAGGAGGAACACTGGGATGGATATATTAAATACCAGAAAAAATGGCGCAAGAAAAATGAGAAAAAATACAATGAACTAATGAGCGATTTGATGAGGCGTAGGCGCTATACTGAAATATTAAAAAATATGCAGTAGGTCTTAAAAGCAGGAAACAAGTTGATAGCTAGTCATGATGCTTGATATCTTGCAGTTGTACCTTATAATTTCCAACTTTCTTTACTGTCTTTTTTCTATTCTGTCTAACTGCAAATTTTTAAAATATCAACTTGTTCAAGATATCCCTTACAATATCACTTATCTTTTGTATTGACAGGGCTCAATATGTATCTATACTTGCCTTATGGATATGAACTCGCCGCAGGTAGAGGTAAACAAGATAGTCGTGCACTACAAGAACGGCGCAGTGATCAAGGGCACGACCCATGATTTTGTTCCGGAAAAGCCGAAATTCCATTTCACGCATCAGGACAACCGGATCGAAGAGATCGATACTGAGACGGCAAAGGCGATCTTCTTCGTCAAAAACTTCGAGGGCAACAAGGACCGCCAGGAGAAAAAAGATTTTTCAGGGATTGACCCCAAGACCATCCGCGGACTGAAGATCAAGGTCACATTCCAGGATAATGAAACGATCATCGGCTCGACCATGGGTTATAACAAGCAGCGCAAAGGGTTTTTCATCCTGCCGATCGATCCGGCAAGCAATAACATCAGGGTCTATGTCGTGGCCAGCGCCCTGAAAGACGTCAAGCTGGGCAGCCAGACCGGCGCCTGAACGCCGTTTTACTGAATTATCTAGATACCTACTCTCTCATTTTACTACTAAAAACCTTTAACACGGATATTTCTATTATTGATTTAATCCCCCTTTCCCCCTTTGAAAAAGGGGGATAAGAGGGGGATTTATTTTTCTGCCGATCTATGTAGATAAATATCTCGTTCTATTTAGCTGTAATCGGCATGTATATGTCGAACGCCGAGTTCGCGCTGTCGGGCATGAACCGGTTGTCATACCATTCTATTTCCGGCGCGATCTCGTCGACGTCGTACGCGGACTTCGGCAGCCATTGACCGTACATGTAATTGTACGTGTCTCCCAGTTTATCCAAACTACCGCGGTGCGTGAATTTCGCATACTTGTGCTTCAGGATCTTGCGAAAGGTCATGCCTTCGGGCAGGTCCTTGACGTCGGAGACAATGGCTCCGGCCAGATAGAAGAACTGGCTCTCGCGGGTGCTCGGATCCGCGCTTATCTCCTGCATATCATAAGATATGCCGAGCATGGCATCGGTCTTTGCCCGCTCTTTTATCTCACCGGCACGGGGGATGAAACGCATCCAGAGGTTCGATATGATATTATTCTTGGTGCTGACAAGGGTTTGCATGCCGACGATCGTCATATCCGGCAGGGTTACGATCTCCGGGACAAGGTTTGGCGCCGCGGTGATCTCCGGCGGCTGGGCAGCGAGAATTCCAGGTATGGTTATAATGATCATTACCAGGGACTGAAGGGCGAATCTTTTTTTCATTATACCTCCTTTATCATTGATTATATCGCAGGGAGCGGGGTTTTCAAGTGGTTTGGTTGATACCTGTCCTTGACTCAGCTGGACTTCAGTTTATAATCACTCGATGCCGGTTCATTCGGTTATGCTGCTCGCTTGCCAGTGGATATTCTCGCAATCCGGTTCTGCGCCTGACTACAGTATGGCGAAAAACTGGGCGGCATTGCCATCCATGAAAGACAGCGCGGACGCCGTACCCCGAAATTCGGACCTCGCAGACGGCCAGGATTCGGCTTTGGCCGATGTTTTTTTCGTGCACCCCACGACCTTTTACAGCTTGTGGAACCTCAACGCCGACATTGACAATCAACGCGTAAACGCTTTCACGGACCGGACCACGATCAAACTCCAGGCAAGCGTTTTTAACGGCTCCTGCCGCGTGTACGCGCCCCGTTATCGCCAGGCATCCCTGTTCGCGTTCCTTGACAAGAGCAACAAACAAAAAGCGTTGGATTACGCTTACCAGGACGTAAAGAGCGCTTTTATTTATTATCTAAAACACTATAACCAGGATCGGCCGATCGTGATCGCTTCGCACAGCCAGGGTACTTTCCACGCGGCGCGGCTGATACGGGATTTTTTCGATCCTGACCCGGCGCTGGCAAAGCGGCTGGTCGTTGCGTACCTTATCGGCGGTCCGGCCACTGACGGTTCTTTCGCGACGATATCACCGTGCGACTCGGCTGCGCAGACCGGCTGCTATATTACCTGGAACACGATGCTCAGCGGGAGCGATCCATTATACGCGAACTGCACGAGCGTCAATCCCCTGACCTGGTCAAGGACAAAGGATTATGCGGGGCCGCTGCGGAATCCTGGAAGCGTGCCCCGGACGTTCGACCGGGTCGACCATTATCTAATTGGCGCGCAGTGCGCCCCTAACGGCGCTCTCTGGATCGATAAACCGCCAAAAAAGGGATACCCGGGTTTAAAGAATTTCCATTTGTGCGACTACAGCCTTTTTTACATAGATATCCGCGAGAACGTGAAGCGGCGGATCGACGCGTGGCATTTTAAAAATAGAAGATAGGAGGTTATGAAGTTATGAGGATATGAAATTATTGGGATGAGGAGCTATGGGGATCTGGGGGTATGAAAGGGCGGGAACAAAATAGAAGGTGAGAAGTTATGAAATTGTGAAGGTAGGAGATATGAAAGGAAGAGGGGAAGAAAAGATGAAGGAAAGAAGTAAAAGGGCAGAAAAAACAAAACGGGGGCGATACTGTTCGCCCCCGCTTTTTGTTCAGATCGTTATAGCTATTTCAGCAGGATGACTTTTTCCACCAGTTGATCGTTCTCGGATTCAAGGCGCACGAAATAAACGCCTGCCGGGACCCGGCGGCCCATGTCGTCTGAACCGTCCCAGACAAGTTGGTTAATTGGTTGAATGGTCAAATGGTTAAATTGTTTGACCAATCGACCCGCTACGTCAAAGATACGTAACTGCGCATTCTGGTCTTTAGTGCTTATTGTATAGTGTATAGTCACTCGTTTACAGAACGGATTGGGCGCGGCCGTCAACCGGTAATTTCCGGTAGCTGCATCACGCGACAACGCCTCGTCAACATTGATCAATGTTGGTGGTTTAGGAGTGAATTTGATGGCGTGCGTGTCGGTGATCGCCACGGCCCATGGATGGTAAGTGCCTTCATAAAAGTACTGCACGCCCACGGTCTGGGCGGAATTCTCAATGCCTATTGTGTTGTCGGTTTCCTTCATCGCATTTTTATATTGGATTATTATCTCGCCGTCACCGGTCGGAGTGGGGTAATACGCCGGATCCAGCAGGAAGATCTCAAATGTCTCCTGCGTTGTAGGATAACTTATGTGCGGGACCTTGAACCACTCAACGACAAAACGGTGATTTGCAGCGTCGCTGTAATAGTACAGGCAAGCCGGTTCGTCAACTGTGCCCGGATACAGATCGTCCCACAGCGCGGCGACCATTGCCGCTGGACCATAGATATTGGGTATTCCATAATTGTAATAATCAATGGCAGTGGTCGCGCCCATGGCGACCCAGCCATTCGAGCAGATCGAAACCTGGGTGTAATCCACGCCGTAATATTTGAACGTGAACGGCAGGTCCACGGTCGCGGTCTGGTCATCCCCAAAATCAAGCGGCGTTCCCACATACTGGGTTTGGGTCGTGTCAATGGCATACCACGAATAGACCGGGCACTCAGTATATGGTCCATGACAGAAATAAGCATAGTAATAACCTGTATCTGTTGGCATGGGCCGGCCGATCATGAGCGGGAAATCGAAGGTATCGCGGTAACTGCCGTCGACGACGATCTGGCGGATGGTCGCCATATACCCGACAGGAGCGGACGGACTGGCATAGAGCGTGTACGGATCGGTCGTATTCTCTTTCGTCGTGTTGATAGGGATACTGCCGTAGTACCCTGAATTGTCGTTAATAGAGATGTACGGGTCAGACTCGGAGATCGTGGAAGACAGGTTGGTAAAAGCGACGCCCCCGATGTTTTTCAGGGTAACGGTCATATTTGCGGTTTCACCCGGGTCCAGATAACCGTTATTGTTGCCGCGGAATGTATTATCATAGATCTTGGAAGACATGTAGATCGTGTATGGGGCTGTGCCGGTATAATTGATCACGATATCATCGGCGAAGACCTTCGCCAATTCCGACGCACTTCAGCACGTGTGGGCGGTCGTGTCATACATGGCGATCTTGAGCTTTTTGACATTGGACGGAGTTACCCCGGGCAGGTTTGCCAGTTCGGTCGCGATGTTAAAACTGTAATTATGCCACAGTGAGTCGGCCACAGTTAGAAGATGAGCCGTGGAAGTGCTTATCCAGTCGCAGGGCGCAGTGAACTGGCAGATGCGCGTTTCGCCCAATGTTGTTCCAGTTTGGTTCAGGTACTGAACGATGACGGCGGTTGCCGCATAGCAGAGCGTATCAGCATTGTTGTCATAGGCGTACAGTTTTGCCTTGCAGGAGAACTCGAGCTGGTTCAGCGGCATGTTCTGCAGGTCAACGGCTTGATAGAGCACGGCAGAACCGCTGCCCACGTCCTTGTAAACTTGCACTTCATAGTCGGCGTCGGGTTCATAAGTTGTCGCGCGGTCAATAGTGATATAATATCCGATAGAGGATTGCGTCCACCCGTTGCTAAGCTCCTGCTCGAAATTTCCGTTGATCATAAGGTCGCCGGCCAAAGCAATGCCCGCGATTGCTAAAACGGTCAGTAGATATTTATGCATATAACCTCCTTGCAACGTTATGTTCTATGTTACCCTCAACTCCGGTAACACTCTAATGTTAAATGATAATCAGGAATCCGGGATTGTCAATAGCTTATCTTTGATCGCGGAAGACTATTTGATCAGCAAGATCCGGCCATATTCAATGATATTTCCGGTTCGGTCAGCGATGGCGTAAAAGTAGATGCCCGCGGCGGCATTTGCAGCGTGCCAGCGGTAAAAATCTTTCCCGATCGGACCTGACTGATGGACGGTCATTCCCGCGATGTTAAAGATGGTGATGCGCACGCCATCGGGGAGATGCAGGAAAGCGTATCCATCCACGGATACTGACGACCGGGTTCGTTTTCCGGTATCGAAGGCGGCTTTCGTTTCCTCTGTGCCGTAATCAATATCCTTGAAATCTTCATGGATCGGCCACCCGGGATTCGTATTCTGGGACCACTCATAAGCGCCCACATCCCAGATCGCGTTGAATGGCCTGTTTCTCAGGTTGAAATCATCAACCGGCGCGCCATAAACAGATGTCCCTGAATCCCTGAGGGATGAGCCGTTCAAAGGATAAAGATCGATGTTGCCCGGTATTATGCCCGGATTGATAAACTCCAGTGACGGCGGTTTGCCCAGGATCGAACCGCTGGTCTGGGACTGGCCATAATGGCGGTTGTTCAAGATAATGCCGGGACCCGGTCCATCCGGCACCTGGATCGCGCTCATGCTCAGCGAATCCTGATAACAGGCGTTATTGATGCTGACCATTTCACTGCCGGCCGTGTTCCAGTCATCAAGCCGCAGGCAAGCCACAGCGCAGTGATAGATCGTGTTATTGCGTACGTAAAGGTCGTTCATTCCCCACCCTGAGTAGTTCCGGACATTAATGCCGTAATCGCAATTGAAAATTACATTATTGTCGATATTCGTCTGGCCGACGGCAAAGATGCCTTCCGGAGCGTTCCAGACTACGTTGCGGTTGACAATGTTGTTGTCAGCCGGGCTGGTCTGGTCGGTTTTGTAAAGCACAATGCCGGCCTCGTCGCAATTGTAAACTACGTTATCGCGGATCACGTTAAGATATGTGCCGCGTTTGAACTGAATGCCCTTATGGGGATGGCAGTCATGTATCCAGTTGAGTTCTACCAGGCAATGGTCGACCGTCGATAATCCGTCATGGTTGCCGATATAAAGACCCTCGCCAACATCCGTGACATTCCAGATATGACAGCGGCGGATGGTAAGGTAACTCCAGATCTGCCCGGACGGGTTAGCGCTTATCCCAACGCCGGTAATGTCGTGAATCCTTAGATCCTCCATGCGAATATGGTCGCTCGACGTTCGGAATTTAATGCCGTCAATGCCGGAGCCGGCATAGGAATTTGTGATCTCAAATCCCAAAAGTTCCAGATAATGGCAATTGTAGATATCGATTACATTATCATAATTGCTGCCATTTATGATAGCTCCGCTGTTAATCGCCCGAATCGTTATCCAGTCATTGTTCACTCCGTAACGGTCGCTGATATTCCAGTTCATGTTATATGTGCCTGACTGCACGAGCAGTGTGTCACCGGCAACCAGCATGTTCGTATAATTCTGAATTTCCTGAGCGGTCGTAGCGACATAGGTTGTAGCCGGTAAAAATGTGATAAATATCAAAAAGAGTATCCAGAATATAGGCAGAATTTTCGTGCTTGTCATTAGTCCTCCTGGATCATTGATTATACTTAATGACCAGGTTTTGTAAAGACTCCCTTTTGTTGACTTTTCGCCGGCATTTGGTATAATCTCTGCGGTACATCAAAACAAACAAAGGAGCGAAAATGAAATACCATAGAATGATCAAATACACCGCTTTTTTGATCCTGACCGTCGTTTCATCAGTTTTTTCTTCAACTGAAAAGTACTGGCAGGCGGTAGAAGAGGCATTGGCCGACGGCTTGCCCAGAACCGCGGTTGAGAGCCTTGATAAAGTCCTGCAAGTAACCCAGAAAGAGAAAAGATATGATGAGTGGATGCGCGCCTTGTCGGAAAAGGTCGTGATCGAGGCGACGATCCAGGGTAACAAACCCGAAGAGAAGATCCAGCGGTTGAAAATAGAATTCGGCAACGCCGATGAGAATACCCGGCCTTTGCTCCAGGCCGTGCTTGCCCAGTGGTACTGGCACTATTATGACCGCAACCGCTGGCGTTTCATGAACCGCACCGCGACCGAGAACATGTCGGATGACGATTTCACGACCTGGGACCTGCCCAAGATATTCCGTCAAATCGATTCCCTTTACCAGGATATCCTCAAGGAAAGAAGCAATCTCGGCAAGATCCAGGTCCAGTGGTTCCTGGGATTTCTGGAGAAAGGCACAATGCCCGATGATCTCAGGCCCACGCTATATGATTTCATCGCGCAGGAAGCACTGACTTTTTACACGAGCGCCGACCAGGCGGCGGCCAGGCCCGAGGATGCGTTTGACGTCGATGCTAAGTCTGATGCGTTTGCCGCATCAGACGCATTTTTAAAGTACAAGCCCGTGACCGAAGATACCGGCGCCGCCGCGTACAAAGCGCTGACGCTTTACCAGGCGCTCATGGCGTATCACCGGGATGAGGGTAATCCTGAAGCTTTTCTTGACCTTGATATTCAAAGGCTGAGATTTATTAAGAATATCGCCTATGGCGAGGACCGCAACGCGATATTTATCGAGCGCTTGACCAGTATGCTTGAGAAAAATACAAAGCATGAGATATCGTCCATGGGAGCATATTATCTGGCGCAGGCGTGGGCTGAGCAGGGTGATCTGGTCAAAGCGTATGATATCGCTAAACGGTTTTATGACCTGCACCCGAAATCGATCCCGGGTCAATTCTGTTATAATTACATGCTGACCTTGACCGCGAAGTCCTTGCGTTTGTCCGGCGAGGATTGCGTTCCAGCCGGGCCGTCAAAGATCCAGGTCACATACAAGAATTTCACCAAACTATATTTCCGCGTTTACCATGATGACTGGGATGATTTCATGAAAAGGGAATACGGATATCCCAACGAGATCGATTCGGCCAAGATCATGAGTTTGCTTTCCCGCAAGCCGGTGCAGGAATGGGCGGTCGACCTCAAGGCAACCGACGACCTCAAGGAAAAAAATATCGAGCTGGACATACCCGGACTCGCCTCCGGTTATTACCGGATACTGGCGAGCTGGCAGCCGGATTTCAAATCGTCATCCATGGTCCAGCATGCCTGGTTATGGGTGTCCGGCATCACCCTGATATCAAGGACCCATAACGGCATTATTGACGGTCTGGTCCTGGACGCGGTCAGCGGCGAGCCGGTCGCCAATGCAACGGTGACCCAGATCATCCAGAAGGAATGGCGGTTCTATAAATTCGGCACCAGGACCGTTACGGATTCAAGCGGATTCTTTAAATTCGATGGTCCCCAGGAAAGTCAGATCCTGCTCTATATCAAGAAAAACAATGATGCTCTTTTAAAGAGCGACGGCATATACGCTTACCGGGATTACGAGGAGTATGACCAGGAGCAGGCCCTGTTCTTCACTGACCGTTCCCTGTACCGGCCAGGCCAGACCATTCATTTCAAGGGGATCTGCGTATATAATGACAAAGACGGAGTGGACTACCATGTGATCCCCAACCACAAGGTCACGGTCTTTTTCCGCGATGCGAATTACCAGGAGATCGCCAAACTCGAACTGGTATCCAATGATTTCGGCAGTTTCAGCGGCGAGTTCATCGCGCCCGCTGACCGTTTGACGGGCAGCATGTCCATCCAGACCCATGATCCCGAAGGTTATACGTCGGTCCGCGTGGAAGAGTACAAGCGGCCCAAGTTCACGGTGGAACTGGAGACGCCCAAAGATGCGGTTAAGCTAAAGCAGGAGATCGAGATAAAGGGCAAGGCGATCGCCTATACCGGAGCGCCGATCGACAACGCGCAAGTCCGTTTTTCCGTGGTCAGGAACGCTTCTTATCCATACTGGTGGTCGTGGTTCTACCGGTGGTCATCGTATAGTTCATATTCTAATACCAGCCAGCAGATCGCCCACGGCCGGGTCAAGACCGACGCGGACGGCAATTTCACGATAAAGTTCTTTGCCCAGCCGGATCTTAAGCTGTCGCCTGACGATGATCCGATCTTCAATTACTCGATCCATGCCGATGTCGTATCAACCGACGGCGAAACGCGCAGCGCCGACACTTATGTCAGGCTTGGTTATTCGGCGTTATCGATCATGCTGTCCTCGGGCGAAACCCTGGAGGACAACAAGACCTTCCCCTTGATCGTCTCGACCCAGACGCTTGACGGCAATGAACTAAAGTCAAAAGCGGCGCTAAAGATATACCGGCTTAAAGAACCGGCCGAACCGGTCAAGCCGATGCTTTCCTATTATTACTATTATGACTACGGCTACGAAGATAATGAGACCGGAGAAGACGCGGGAAAGGAGTTCGGCGAGAACTGGATGGCATGGCCGCAGGATAAGATCGTGTACGAGACCGGTCTGAGCACCGAACTTACAAATCCCGAGACGCTGGATGTTAAGCTGGAAGCCGGGCTGTACAAGGTGGAATGCACGGCTAAGGACGAGTATGGTAAGGAAGTGAAAGCATTCCTGCCCCTGATGGTCCTGCCCGACTGGAACGAGAAGCAATTCAGCATTAAACTGCCTTCGGTAGTAAAGGTGAGGGAAAACCCGGTCGAGGTCGGCAAGAATGCCCAGGTTATGTGGGGGTCAGGGTATAACCAGGCGCGCTGTTTTATTGAGATCGAGCATGACGGAGCGATCCTGAAACGGTACTGGACACAGCCGGGCATGACCCTGCATTCGTTCAAGTATCCTGTGACGGAAAATTTAAGGGGTGGGTTCACGGTCCACCTAACCCAGGTACGTGAAAACCGCGCTTACATTAACAACCTGCCGGTCTATGTGCCCTGGGACAATAAGGAACTGGAAGTGTCCATCGCGACTTTGCGCGACAAATTACAGCCCGGTGAGAAAGAGACCATGACCCTGGAAATAAAGGGCAAGAAGCAGGAGATAACCGCGGCCGAGATAGTCGCGACCCTTTACGATTTTTCTTTAGACCAGTTCTACCCGCACAACTGGTACGCGTTCAGTTTTTTCAAGTACGACTACAGCCGTTTATACGCCTCGTTCGTGAACAATGCCCAGGGTTACGAGACCTGGCGCTGGTACTGGAACCCGGATGTTTACTACCCGGAAATGACCTATGTCCATTTCCCCGGCTACGTAATAGAAAATTTCTTCTATTATCAGTTCCCTTCCATAAGCAAGGTGATATACAGCGATGAGACGTTCGAAGGCAAGGAGGGCAGGTTCAAGGGCAAGGTGATCGACGTGCGGACCGGCGATCCGCTCGTCAACGCGGTTGTGAGGGTTGAAGATATCGGTCGGTCAGATACGACCGATGAAAAGGGCATGTTTGCGATCAATGAAGTTCCGGCCGGCACCTATAATGTGGTGGCAGAATACCCGGGCTATGATTACAAAAGCGTTGCTGACGTTAAAGTCGTGGCCGGAAAATACACGATCGTTAATTTCAAATTGACGACGAGCACCGATGATTATTATGCAAATGGTGTACCGGGTGCACCACAGCGCGCAATGAATCAATCTGTAACCTTAACCGGCCACGCGGTAGCTGCCGATGAAGTGACTCGAGCGCCGGCAAAAGGCGACGGCGGCGCGCGCGCAGAGGCGCCAGCGCCGGTAACGCTCGCGGCCGGGGAGCTTGGGGCTGATTTCCGGGGACGCGATGGCGGCGGTCTGGTCGCAGGAGGCGGATTGACGCCGATCGACCTTAAGAACGTCGTGATCCGGAAAAATCTGAACGAGACCGCGTTTTTCTATCCGCACCTGCTCATGGATAAGAACGGGATCGTGAAGATCGAGTTCACCATGCCCGAGGCTTTAACCAAGTGGAAATTCCTGGGATTCGCGCACGGCAAGAAATGCGAAAGCGGGGTGGTGAGCGGGTTCACCGTGACCCAGAAAGAACTCATGGTTCAGCCCAATGCCCCGCGGTTTTTGCGCGAAAGCGACACGGTCTTTTTCACGGCAAAAGTCATCAACATGTCGGACAAAACTCTTGAGGGCAAGGTTCAGCTCGATCTCAAGGACTTCATGACCGACCAGCCGGCGAATGAACTGCTGAAAATCGCCGGTCACGTACAGTCTTTCAAGCTCGAAGCCAAGGCGTCCGCGGCGTTCTCATGGCGGTTGTGCGTGCCCAAAGGAACAGGACCTTTGACCTACACGGTCGCGGCAAAGAGCGGTAAGTACTCTGACGGCGAGACCGGCGCCTTGCCGGTTCTGTCCACGCGCATATTCCTGACCGAATCCGTACCGCTCAATATCCGCGGACCAGCGGAAAAGACGTTCACGTTCGAACGCTTAAAGCAGATCGGCGTGTCAAAGACCATGGAGCCGTTCAAGTTCACCCTGCAGATGGCTTCCAACCCGGTGTGGTACGCGATCCAGGCGTTGCCATACCTTGTCGAGTTCCCGTACGAGTGCACTGAGCAGGTGTTCAACCGCTATTACGCGAACAGCCTTGCCGGTCATATCGCGAATTCAGACCTGAGGATCAAGGAGGTCTTTGACCAGTGGCGCGGCACCGACGCCTTGAAATCGAACCTGGAAAAGAACGAGGAACTGAAATCGGTAATGCTTATGGAAACGCCGTGGGTGATCCAGGCGCAGGACGAGACCCAGGCAAAACGCAGTGTCGGGATCCTGTTCGAGGAGAACACGCTGAAGAGCAACCTTAATTCCGCTTTCAACAAGCTGAAGAACTACCAGTACCAGGACGGCTCATGGCCATGGTTCCCGGGCGGTTACCCTGATCCCTATATCACTCTATACATAACCACCGGGTTTGGCCGGTTGCAGCACCTGGGCGTGAAGACCGATGTCTCCCTGGCAATGCAGGCGATCGATTACCTGGACCGGTGGGTCCGCGACATATATGACCATTGCATTAAGTCAGCGAATAACCTGACGCCTATGATCGCGCTGTACCTGTATTGCCGCAGCTTCTACCTGGAATCAAAGCCGCTTTCATCTTATTATAAGGAAGCGGTCGACTATTTTGTAGGACAAGGAGAAGAATACTGGCTGACCCTGGATTCACGGTTAAGCCAGGGATATCTCTCGCTTGCTCTAAACCGGTTTAAAAAACTGGAGATTCCTCAGAAGATACTGGCATCGATAAAAGAACGGAGCGTTTCGGACGAGGAGATGGGCATGTTCTGGCGCGAGGATGAATTGTCGTGGTGGTGGTACCGCGCGCCCATCGAGACCCAGGCGCTCATGATCGAAGCGTTCTCCGAGGTGACGGACGATACGATCGCCATGGAAGACTGTAAGGTCTGGTTATTGAAACAGAAGCAGACCCAGAACTGGCAGACGACCAAGGCCACGGCCGATGCCATATACGCGCTGATACTGCGCGGCACCGACTACCTGGCTAATACGAAACTGGTCGGGGTTACGCTGGGCACAGAACTGGTGAAACCGGAAAATGTGGAGGCAGGAACCGGTTTCTATGAATCAGCATGGAACAAAAGCGAGATCAAACCTGAGTTTTCTAAGGTGACGTTAATTAAAGAAGACAAAGGTATCGCTTGGGGCGGGGTGCACTTCCAGTATTTCGAGGAAATGGATGCGGTCACGACGCACGAAACGAACCTCAAGCTGGACAAGAAACTTTTTGTCAAGCGCGAGACCAAGAAAGGAACGGTCATCGAGCCGTTGAAGGGTCCGCTTAGTGTCGGCGATATTATGACCGTGCGGATCGTGCTCAGGGTCGACCGCGACATGGAATACGTCCACCTCAAGGATATGCGGGGGAGCGGTTTGGAACCGGTCGATGTCCTTTCTTATTACCAATACCAGGATGGTCTTAGATATTATCAGTCGACCAAGGATATCGCGACCCACTTCTTCATTGACTACCTGCCTAAGGGAACATACGTGTTTGAGTACGATCTTCGGGTCCAGTTAAGGGGTAAGTACCAGAACGGCGTTGCCGAGATCCAGTGCATGTACGCTCCCGAATTCAACAGCCATTCGGCAAGCCAGTGGCTGGAGGTGAAGTAAGGAGGGGAGGGGTTGACTTCAATTCGAAAACAGATAAAATAAGATACAGAAAAAAGTACACAAGGAGGTTATATGAGTCTTATACTGATACTCTTGCAGGTCCTGGGAACAGGGCCGCAAAGTCCCTGGTTCCCGGGGATCACGGGTACTGGCGGACCAGATGCTTACGGATACCGCTGGATCGACAGCGATACCACCGGTGGGCCGGCTTACGGATGGATCAATATCAAAGGGATTGGAACCGAGATCACAGGTCTGGCCGATGATAACACCGCGGGACCATTCAGTGTCGGTTTTGACTTACCGTATTATTGGTACACGGTCAATTCTTTTTTTGTCGGGTCCAACGGGTATATCGCGTTCGGTGACAATACCCTGGAAGCGCATCCATTCCAGACATTCCCCAGTCCGACCGGACCAAACAACACCCTGGCACCGCTCATGGCTGACCTTGACCATTCAGTGGGGAACGCGACATGCTGGTACTGGACCAATGCTGCTCAAGACACCTGTATCGTCCAGTATGACAGTGTGCAATTCTGGAATGTGGGCACAAGCTGCAATACTTTTGAGATCATCATGAGCCGCGCTGACAGCGCGATCCTTTTCCAGTACCAAACCCAGAACGGAACTGCGCCGGGCGGCGGCAATAACCTGACCGTCGGGATCGAGAATGTCTCGGGCACGCTCGGCCTGCAGTACTTGCACGATAACGTGCCGGCGGGCAACGCGCTGCATAGCATGCTGGCGATCCGCTTCTATCCGCCGACATCGACGTCATACCAGGTCCATGACATCGCGGTGTGGAGCATGATGAACGATGTTTCCGGCGGGTTCTTTGTCTACAACAACGATCCGGTCGATTTCTGGGGTGAGATAAAGAATACCGGAAATCAGACGGAAGCGGCATTCAACGTGTTCTGCCAGGTTCGTAATTCCGGCAATACGGTTATTTATGCCGATACGATAAACGTCGCGTCGCTCGCGCCTGGGGCCGTGGATACCCTGCAGTTCACACCGACCTTCAGCACGACCACGGACGGCGTATACCGGCTGAGGGTAAAATCGTTATTGACCGGCGACATGACGCCCTCGAACGATTCTCTGATCACCGAGTTCAGGGTCGTTACCTATCCGGTGCAGCTGCAACATGACCGTAATGTAGTTGATGCCGGATACGCATGGAACGGAATCAACTCGGGTTATGGAGCGGAATTTACTCCTCCACGTTACCCGACCAAGATCAACACTGCTAATTTCTATGTGGCGCAGCAGACGTCGAACCCGCCGGTGCATGTTCAGATTATCGATGATGACGGCAGTAACGGCGATCCGGGCACGATACTATTTGATTCACTGGTTACGGTTTACGATTCGGGCTGGTACAATATCGATCTGGCTCCTTACAATTTACAGGTGACATCCGGCACGTTCTACATCGGCTGCATCAGCGAGTACGCGTCTGATCCTTATATGGGTATGGACACGATCGGCGTCGCGAACAAAAGGACCTGGGAATACACTGGTTCCTGGGCGCCGTATCGAGACGGCCAAAGACAGGACGTGATGATCCGGGCAATGGTCGACTTTGGCACCGGCGTTGCAGAACTGACGCCGAAAGCCGGCGACAATGGGGTTAGGATCTACGCTCAGCCCAATCCGTTCAACCGGATAACCGCGATCACCTGTCTTCCCAATACCAGGACGCTGAAGATCTACGACGCGGCCGGCAGGATGGTGCGGCGCGTTGATAATCTCGGCTCTAGCGAATACAGCTGGGATGGCTGTAACGACCGCGGCGTGAAACTGAGCCCTGGGATCTATTTTGGCGTGACCAATAACCAGGAGATCTTAAAGCTCATCATCGCACGATAAAGTCTAACACACTAAACAAAAAAGGGGCGCTTTCAGCGCCCCTTTTTGTTTTTCGCAAGCAGATCATTTCAATACGATGATCGGTTGTACCTGTTTTGTCGATGGTGTCTGCAGGGCGATGAAATAAGTGCCCGCGCTCAGGTCATTCAGATCCAGTCTGATGTCATGCACGCCCGCTTGTCGCTGCCCGGCATCGATCATTCTGACCAGCTGACCGGCCGTGTTGTATAGTTTTAGGGTAGCCAGACCCGGCTGCGCCAGCGTGAACCTGACCGTCGAACTTGTATTAGTCGGATTCGGGAATATTCGAAATCCGTTATTCATGCTGTTACTAGCCGTTCGCTCTTCAATATCAAATATCCGCCAGGAATGGTCATAGACATGCTGTGCCCAGTAGTCGGCAAGGACCAGGGCGGTATCGGGCGTGCCGTAAATATCGTGCCAGTTCGCGAGCACAATGGCAAATACCATGGTGACCGACTCGTCAGTTTCCAGATCGAACGGGCCGCTTGACATCAGGAATCGTTGGTCATCTGGAGCAAACGGCATTGTGTCATAAGGCTCATAGGCGCCGTTCTGGTAGTTATAACCGGCCAGTGTCAGATAACGCTGCGGATCGGTATTCGGCTCAAAGCTTAACGTGAAACGTTTGTAAGCTGTCATGCCTTGTTGGGGATTTTCCGAGGGATCGCGCCAGTCCGGCGTATTGTCCAGGTCCACGTCCCACATATAAGGGGGAAGGTTGACGACATAATAAGCGCTGTCCTGTTCATACTGATCAAGGATGCCGTCGCTATCCTTATCCTGGCCCGGCACCAGGTCAAACGGGGTCTGGAGCAGGTCAAAGCCGATCACCCCCGGAAATTCAGACCAGCCAGATTCTGGTTCTTCCTGCCATTGGTAGCCAAGGTTATCCGCGATGTACCACAAGCCATCAATGAAATAGTGCTTTTCGATAATTCCTGATATCCTGTCATTCGCAGCGCTGCCTGATTCATTACCGATATCACAGTCAGTGACAACACCGAAGTAACAATCATGGAGGTTATGACCTGAAACATTTTTGAACTCATATGTCATGAATGCGATATCCTCGATCGCTGGCAGATTCCAGACATAAACCGTCTGGTATACCTCAATGCCGATGGGCCTGGTATCACCGGGCACGTGCCATGTGGAATCGCAATCGTTGAAACAACACCAGGAATCCTGGTGTGAAAGCGCGGTTTGGGGCGCCATTGAGAACACACCTTGCGGAGGCGGCCAGGGAGATGGGTACATAAAAATAATGGCATTTGTGTCGTTTGTCGGCATGCCTTCCAGACCTGGTCCGAGTTCACATTCACCGCCATGCGGTGAATAACCAACCGTGACAAGCGTATCGCCACTTGCAGAATCAACCGTGCCATACCAGAATCCAGCGCCAAAGATATAATTGTGGCCGCTGCCTTTTGGCCACCATAAGCCCGATCCGCCGCCCTGAGTCTGGCCGAACTTGCCGAAGTTGGAGATGGACAATTCAACCTGGTTGATATTGTGGACCTTTATCTGGAATGGTCGTCCAGGAGATGTTGGAAACCTCGTGCTTGCGAGCATTAGAAAAGCTATGATTGTGCTGATCCCTATGATCACATATTTCTTCATATTTCCTCCTTTGATAATATAAGACCGTTTTAAAGGTTTGTCAAGGTGCGTAAATATCGGCATGCTCTCGCCTCCTTACCTTATCACCACGAATTTGCCGACCTGTTCACCGACATCGGATTGGACGTGGAAGACATAGATACCGCTCGCCACGAGCTGGCGGTTCTCGCTCAGAAGGTCCCACCACTCGTCGCCGCCGTTGAAGTTGGATAGCTCGGAACCACTGCTCGAGGTCGTATTGTTGATATGCGTGAGCGTCTTGACCAGTTCCCCGTTGAGATTGAAGATCCGGACCGTACAGGTAGACGGCAGGTTGATGAAGCGCAGCCGGAAGGACTGCTGCCACTCATTGGTAATGATGTACGGGTTCGGCACCACCTTCACGTTGAGGGTCAGGACCGAATCCAGCTGCACCTTCGCCGGCGTGGACGTGATCTTCACCCGCCCGTTGATCGGCGCCGGTAGATAGGCCGGATCCGCGCTCACAGTCCACAAATCACCGTCATCGGGCCGCGGATCGCCAATCTTCAGGTCCGGACCACCTTTTAATAGTACAATACCGCTGCAAATATAAATATACCGCGTGCCGGTCGGCAAGCCACCCGGCGGGTCATAGACCAAGGTATCCAGGTTATTAGTCGCCGCCCAACTGCTCTGAAAACACCAACCGTCGGCCAGCGTATCGGTAATGCCCGCTTTGAACGGGATCGTATCACCAGTCATCAGATCGACCACGACAACGCTGTTCACCGAATCGCTGCCGTGCGCCTTGATCCAGGTCACCTCGAAATCGTTGCCCCGGTACGCCCAGTTCGTCGCGATCGCCCGGGGCGCCACCAGCGATTCCGGATAAGTGCCGGTCATGATCACCGTGTCAAAGATCGACACGTTGGACGGGATGTCATACCGCTTGAAGATCGGCGATACGCTCAAACCCTGAAATTCCTTGAACTCGTACGGCGCCACGGTGATCGTCAACGAGGTGTCGAACGCCAACACCGCTTTGCAGCTGTCCACGTGATCACCGGCATTGTCGACAAGATAGGTAGTATATATCGGATCAAATCTCTTCACCGTGTCCAATTTATATGACCCGAACTCCAGGTACATCGGATCATCGGTCATCTGCAGGGGATAGGTGATCGCCACATCGATGTTGTTGGTCGCCAGCACCGGGTTACCCGATTCAGATTCGATCGTGAAACTGCCCGGGATGTAGTTCGCTGGCTCGCGTCGCGGCACTGCCGGCATCGAATTATACCCGCTTTCGAACACGATCGTGTACCAGGTTGAATCTGTTTCTTTCACCCGGTTCCAGTCGAACGCCGATACCGCGTAATAGTACGTGAAACCGTTGCGCACGTCCGTATCCGTGTACGAATGGACAAGACCTGTATTGGACGCGACCAGGGTTTCACTGCCGATCACTTCGCTGAACGTGATGTCATCGTACAGGTCAAAGGTCGCCAGCTTATCCCAGGATCCGGCCTGTGTAGTCTTGCTCTTATAGATCCCAAACCCCTGAAAATCATACTGTAGATAAAACGGATCTTGGATCGGTGAACTGGGCGGTACGTTGTGAACAAATTCATAGTATTTATCAGGGGTTTTTTCCGAGAGGTCATCCCAGATGAGAACCACTTCATGATCACCGGGAACGCATGACAGGTGTGGCGCTGGGGGAGGACCAGGAACGATCCAGTTCCGGTCAAAACAGTACTGAACAGGATAGTCTATTTTGACGATCGCGGTATCCGGGATCTCTATAACACCATCATACCACTCTGCGAACATTATGGCATAGACTATGGTTATCAGCGAATCCGGAAGAATATCAACCGGACCGCACGCCATGAGAAATCGCTGGTCATCAGGCGCCGGAGGGATCGTGTCGAAAGGACAGTATTCGCCGGTCTTGAAATTATACCCGGCCATGGTTATGTATCTTTCATTATCCTTGTTCGGTTCAAGGTTCAGGGTGAAGCGCTTGAGCGCGGTCATGCCCAGCTGGGGATTTTCCGAGGCATCGCGCCAGTCCGGAACCCCGTCATAGTCAGTATCCCATTTGTAATCAGGCAGGTTTGAACAGTACCACGTGCTGTCAGTTTCGTGTTCGTCCGGGATACTGTCTTCATCCTTATCCATGCCCGGAACCAGGTCCCAGGGACTTTGAAGGAAGTCGCAGCCTATCGTGCCGGGGAATCCGGCCCAGCCCGCTTCTGCGACTTCCTGCCATTGAAAGCCGACATCATCCACCCACAGTGATTCACTGTCAACAACATACCACCTGCCAATGATACGCCACAATCGGTCATTGGCCGCGGTCCCGGATTCGTAGCCGATATCATTGTCCATGCAGAGACCGAAATAGCATTTGTAAAGAGTATCTCCGCTCACGTTTTTTATATCATACTTCACAAAGACAACGTCATGAAGATATGGCAGGGTCCAGCCGTAGATCGTCTGATAGATCTCGATCCCGATCGGTTTTGTGTCGCCGGGCATGTGATAAGCCGGATCGCAGTCATTGTAGCAGCACCATGCGTCCCGGTCGGAAATGCCATTCTGCGGCGCCATGGGGAAATATTCAAGCGGCGCGGGCCATGGCTCCGGCTGGATGTAGATCCTGACATATGGCAGGAGTTCGTCTTGATCTTTCAGCCCGGGCTTGAATTCTGTTTCACCGCCGTGCGGTCCATACCCGATAGTGACCGATGTATCGGTATTCGATCTGTCCAGAGCGCCAAACCACAGGCCGGCCCCGAATATGTAGTTATGGCCACTACCGGGTGGCCACCACCCCGGTCCCATTTTGCCGAAATTTGAAACATACAGTTCAATGTTGTTCAGGTCGTAGAGGAGTATTTCCCAATCCCGGCCGTTATTATTGTTTGTGACCGGCGTGTAGGCTAATAGTAAATTAGATATTAAAATCATGTATATTGCATGATAATGTAAACTCATAAATCCTCCTTTATGTATGCATATAAAGACATATTATTATAATGCGGGGGTGTGAAAAAAGCGTGAAACGCCAGATATTTAAACGAATTAAGTTACTTTAGCACGCAATTTTACGATTTCTTCCTGATAATAACGCCGTTTTTCTTCAACCCAGTCATCATACCAGCCTGTGGCAAAACCATCACGATATATGGCTGCCAGCCATCGCATTATTGCCGGTCTGGAATGTTTTTCTTTCTTGGCTTCTATAACCAGATCTTCGAACTGGCTGACATCGGTCCAGACGCAGACATGAGGAGCCAGCTGGTAAAATCCCTTATCGATCCTAAGAGCCGAATCGAGAATACCGGCTGATCTGAAAACTTCCCTTACATGCTGAACCGCTTTGCGCAGGTTGCTCTTGCCTTTTCGCAAGGTCGTGTCATACCATAATTTTTCGATCAAAATATCCTGATTTACTTTGTCGGCGCTGTTCAGGATAAGATAGAACAACAATTTTTGAGCTTTTGCCGTGCGCCAGTCGCGATCATCGATCTTTCTGCCATTAACAGCAAGGCTGGGATGCCCGAAAAACATTGCTTCAAAGATCACCAGATGGGCTGGATATCTTTTGACCACGGATATCGCGTATTTGCCCGCGATGGAATTGGTTGTGATCAACCGGAGAAGACCCGGGTCCTGGACCAATGCCCGGATAAAAAGGTAATCATAATCTTTTGTCCGGCCGATGCGAAGGGCGTGGTCCAGGTATTTTGCGGCTTTGTCATTATCGTGTCGGGCAGCCATAAGCGAAGCCGATTCAATATTGACCATGAATAGATCCTGCGGCTGTTTGAAAACTTGAGCCAGGTTTAAAGCTTTTTCCAGGATATCTCCGGCAGTCGAATATTTCCCCTGCGCCTTCATCAGTCTGGCTTCTGATACGAGAAAAGGTATGGTCTCGGCGTCATCGCGCTGCTTTTTTATCTTCCATATCATCGCGATGTTATTTTCGGCATCATCCAGCATACCTTCCGCGATATTTATCCGGCACAGCTCGTGGAGCGAAGAAGCGATCAGCCAGGGAACGCCGGTTTTTTCCGAGAGGTCGAGCGATTTCAGAATGAATTCACGCGCCGCTTGGCGATCGCCGAGTTCCTGGTGGAGCAGGGCATATCCTTTCCAGATCGTCGTCATGGACCACTGGTCATCATAGCGGCTGCAAAGTTTCAATCCCGTTTCGAGAAGGGCGCGGCTCTCATCGATATGTCCGAGGAACAATCCGACACGCGCGGCATTGTAGAACCCGGCGCCGCAGCCGGGCGAAAAACGGTCCTTTAGCAAACGCGCCATTGCCACCAGTTGATCGTATGCTCTATGGAGATTACCCTGTTTTAGTTCGCAGATCGCGGAATTATTCAGAATGCTGACTTCCAGTTCCAGGAATCTTTTTTTATGCGCGATGCGAAGGGCGTTCTTAAAGTACACGCGGGCGCGGGTTAAGAACTTACCGCCCATTGCTACGTGCATCGAACCCAGGGAACCCAGGATCGAGGCCCTGACCAGGGATGGCTCTTTGGGGCAGGTCGACAGGGCTTTCAGAAGCCAGCGCTGTCCGTTCTTGAGATCACCGTCATTAAGGTATATGCCGGCGAGCCGGTACATCATGTCGCCTGACTGGCGGCGGTTTGACTGTGCCGGCAGAATGCGTATTGCCCGGCGCAGGTATTTTTTCGCGTCACCGGGCCTGCCAAGATAAACCAGTGATTGCGCATACTCCTTCATCAATTGATGATCTTTCAAAAAGTAATTCCTGGGTATTCGTTCAATATACGAACAGAGGGCCAGGTTCTTGCCCTGTTCGATCAGACGGCCAGCGATCTCTCCAAGAATCACCGCGGCTTTCTCATGATCATCCGACTGCAGGTACATCCTCATGGCTTCTTCCTTGCGCCCGGATCCCAGGTACATATCGCCTGCGTCATGGAGTATTTTCTTTGTTCTTTGAGGATCGTCCACTTTGGCGCGCAGAAAATCGCGGTAAAGGTTGTGCATGCGATAGCCTATGCCAGGGATACTGAAGATAAAGGAATTCCTTGATGCCAGGTCAGCCAGAACTGTCTTCGAGTTCTTGTTCTTGGTTACATGATCGCAGAGATCCGGACTTAGCCAGTCAAGCACTGAACAATCGATCAGAAATCGCTTGACGGCAGGCGTTTCCTTTTCAAACACTTCTTGTGAGAGAAACTCGAATATATTGTCCTGGACAATCTGGAAGCGAGGATTTAGGCGGGATAGCCATGAACGCACGCTCTGAACATTTTTGTGCTGGAATGTCTGGATCAGCATCCGCAGGTTTGTGGGCCAGCCTTCGGATCGCTCAGACAGCCATTCAAGGTCCTTCGGGTCTACGGGCAGGGAATAGATCTCCTGGAAAAAGGCGCGGATCTCGTCTTTGGTAAATTTCAAAAGGTCCGTATCCAATTCGAACAATTCATCGCGCGCGCGCAGCAGGGCGCTTGCAAACGGCGGTCTGGTACGTGATGTGATGATGAAATGGGCATTGGGCGGCATGTACCGGATAAGTTTTGTCATGATCTCGTCGATTATATCCTGAGGCGCAAGCTGATGAAAGTCCTCAAGGATGAAAAAAAGATCACTGTTGCCGAAGGCCTGGAGTTCATTAGCGAATACCGTCACGATCTGGGTGACATACTGCGTCGAATAATTGAAAAGATGCAGCAGGGAACGTGTTTTCTTGCCGCTGCCAGGGTAGATCCTTTCCAGTCCTTCGAGGAGGTAATTGAAGAAAACCGCGGGATCAGCGTCTTCTTTTTCCAGGTGGTAAAAGACATAAGACTGCTTCAGATCGGCTAGAAGATGCGACAATAAAGTGGTTTTCCCGTATCCGGCGCCGGCCTGCAGCAATATTATTTTTTTATCCAGGTTTTTCCGGAGGAGTTCGACCAGCCTGCGGCGGCGCAGGGTTTTTGTCTTGATCTGCGGCGGTTGCAGTTTGCTCAGGATTATCATATGATACCACCCTACCTTAGTGATATAATAGCAAAATGGGCTTACATGTCAAGTTTGTGTAAATGAAAAACCCCGCCGGTTATCCAGCGGGGTTTTATTGTCTTTAATTCCTTAGCTTCTCAGCTTCTCTTCACATCTTCATCCCTGCATTCATTATCACGTTCCCATTTCCCAGGACGAGAGGTATTTGATCTGCTCGGGCGTGAGTTTGTCGATCTTGATACCCATGGACTTCAGCTTAAGGCTGGCGATTTCGTTGTCGATGGCAGGGGGCAGGGAATGCACACGCTTTTTCAGTTTAGGATTATTGAAAAGGTATTCCGCGGCCAGCGCCTGGTTCGCGAACGACATGTCCATGACCATTGCCGGGTGGCCTTCGGCCGCGGCAAGGTTCACGAGCCTTCCTTCGGCCAGCAGGTAAATGCGTTTTTTATTCTTCAGCGTGTATTCTTCGCAGGAAGTCCTGATCAACCGTTTCTTGCGGGATATCTTTTTGAGCCCGACCTTGTCGATCTCCACGTCGAAATGCCCCGAGTTGCTGATTATGGCGCCGTCCTTCATTTTCAGCATGTGGTCTTTTCTGATTACGTTGATGTCGCCCGTGACCGTGACGAACACGTCGCCGGTCCTTGCTGCCTCGGCCATGGGCATGACCAGGTAGCCATCCATCCTTGCTTCCAGGGCTTTTACCGGATCGACCTCAGTGACCATGACAGTGGCGCCATGCCCCTTGGCCCTCATCGCCAGGCCGCGGCCACACCAGCCGTAACCGGCCACGACGAAGTTGCACCCGCTGATCAGGATATTGGTCGCGCGCAGGATACCGTCAATGGTCGACTGGCCCGTGCCGTACCGGTTGTCGAACAGGTGCTTGGTCAGGGAATCGTTGACCGCGACGATCGGGAACTGCAGGACTTTGTCCGCTTCCATCTGTTTTAGCCTGATCACGCCGGTGGTCGTTTCCTCGGTGCCGCCGACGACGCCGGGCAATCTTTTCTTGTGGACGGTCGAGATCAGGTCGGCGCCGTCGTCAATAAGTATATGGGGCCGCCGATTCATAACCTGCGCCATGTTCGCGTAGTAGTGGCTGCGAGATTCACCCTTGACCGCAAAAACTCCGATACCCTGTATTGCCAGCGCTGCCGCCACGTCGTCCTGGGTCGACAGGGGATTGGACGCGGTTAGGTAGACATCGGCGCCGCCGGCGCGCAGAGTGATGATAAGGTTCGCGGTCTCGGTCGTGACATGGAGGCAGCAGCCGATCCGTTTATTCTTCAAGGGACGCTCTTTTTTGAAGCGCTCGCGGATCAAACGCAGGACCGGCATTTTGGACTCGGCCCATTCAATCCGTTTCAATCCTTCAGAAGCCAGGGATTTGTTCTTAATGTTGTATTTCATCATAGACCCGCTTCCCGTTTTATCGCATCGGCCATATCGCAGATCTCCCAGGTAAAGCCCTCTTCTTCGCGGCCGAAATGGCCGTAACAGGCGGTCTTTTTATAGATCGGCCGGCGCAGGTTCAGCTTGTCGATGATACCCTGCGGCGTGAAGTCGAAAAGTTTTTTCAAGATGCCGGCGATCTTGTCTTCATTGATCTTATTGGTGCCGTGGGTATCGACATTGATCGCCACCGGTTCGGCGACGCCGATGGAATAGGCGAGCGCCACCTCGATCTTGGCGCAGACGCCCGCGGCTACCAGGTTTTTCGCCACGTAACGCGCCATGTATGCCGCCGAGCGGTCGACCTTGGTCGGGTCCTTGCCGGAGAAACAGCCCCCGCCGTTGCGTCCGGCCCCGCCGTAGGTGTCGACTATGATCTTACGGCCGGTGACACCGGTATCTCCCTGAGGCCCGCCGATCACGAACCGGCCGGTCGGATTAATGAATATTTTTGTCTTGTCATCGATGAACTTCTGAGGGATGATCTCGTCGATGATGATCTTTTTCAACTCTGCGTGGAGTTTTTCGTTCTTGACGTCGGGATGGTGTTGAGCAGAAAGCACGACCGTGTCCACGCGTACCGGTGTATGCCCGTCGTACTCGACCGTAACCTGCGCTTTGCCGTCGGGGCGCAGATAATTGACGACATTCGTCTTCCTGACCTCAGCCAGCCTGCGTACGATCTTATGCGCCAGCATGACGGGGAGGGGCATAAGTTCCTTGGTTTCATTCACGGCATAGCCAAACATCATGCCCTGGTCGCCCGCGCCGCCGATATTCACGCCCATCGCGATATCATGCGACTGTTCCTGGATCGCGGATATGATCGCGCACGTGTGGGCATCGATGCCCATGTCAGTGTCCGTATAGCCGATCTCAAACAGCAAGGCACGGATAGTGTCCGCTATGTCGACGTAGCACGCGGTCGAGATCTCGCCGGCGACAAAGATCATACCACGGGTAGTAAGCGCTTCGCACGCGACCCGTCCAAAAGGATCTTTTTCAAGTATGGCATCGAGGATCGAATCGGCGCTCTGGTCGCAGATCTTGTCCGGATGCCCTTCAGTCACGGATTCCGATGTTATGAAATGGCGTCCCATTTGCCTCCTTACACGATAATTGTCATTAATTATATGGATTTACGGGAAAAAATCAAGATTTGATCTCCGCTAATACTTTCTTCATGAGATCGGGGAGCATACCGGCCTTGTCCATGCGGTCCAGAATCTCGAGGGATCGGTCATAATGCGCCAGCGCTTCCAGATTAGCGTAGCTTTTCTTGGCGCGATCGCCGGCCTCGATCGAATAGCTGAAAGCCTTTTCCCAGGCTTCGCCCTTGTAAAAATGGTGCGCCAGGATGGCAAAGGACGATTCCGGGTCTGCCTGCACTTTTTCTTCGATATAATCACCGATGGTCCGATGGAGCATCTTGCGGGTGTCAAAAGACAGGCTTTCGTACGCCACTTCCTGGGTAATGACATGCTTGAAGCCATAGCCTTCTTTTGTCGGGATCAGGAGATCATGCTCGTTCAAAGCGCGCAGGCTTTGCTGGAGGATTTCCGGGTTGGGGAATATGGACTGGATCGTGTCGCCGGTGAATTCTTTCCCGATCACCGAGGCATACTGGATGGTGTTTTTGATATCCTCACCCAGATTGTCGATCCTGCTCATGATCAGGCTTTCCAGGCGGTCCGGCACCGAGATCCGCGAGAGGTCTTCCTGGACCTTCAGCTTGCTTTCCTCGATGCTCAAAACGTCGTTTTCGATCAGCACTTTCGTCATTTCCTCGATGAACAGGGGATTGCCGTGGGTCCGGTCTGCCATGAACTGCAGTAAAGCGGTCGGGACCTCGGTGATATCAAGGAGCGATTTGACCAGGTCGGCAGTGATGTCGCTCGAGAATTCGGCGAGTTTCATCTCGGTGTGGAATTCATGCTCGGTGAAAGCCAGGGGTGTATCAAACGGACGGTACGCGCAGCACAGGAGTACCGCGTGCTCTTTGATATTACGCGCCAGATAATTGATAAGCAAGAGCGAAGCGTTATCGGCCCAGTGAATGTCTTCGATAATGACCGCCACCGGTTGCTTCTTCGTTTCGCTTGTGAGAAGGTCGACCGTCAGGTCAAAAAACCTCTGCTGGCGCAACTTGGCATCGAGGGATCTGGTGAAGGGCGTTTCGTCGATGGTCACGCCGATATTTTCGCCGATTATAGGCGTCCACTCTCTGAGCGATGGGTCGATGCCGGTCATTATATTCGAGATCTTTTCGACGCGGAGCTCGCGCGTATCATTCTTGTCAAAGCCGAAATAATCCGCCAGTACGGCCTGCAGGGGATAGTACGACATATCCTTACCGAAAGATTCGCAGTTGCCGACGAAGATCTTGAAGCCGCGCTGGCTGCAGGATTGGAACACTTCGCGCACCAGGCGCGATTTACCGATGCCGGCTTCGCCGACGATCGATAAAATGCGTCCGCTTCGGTCCCGGACCGCGGCGATGGTGCTGTCGATGAGCTTTCTTTCTTCATGCCGTCCCACGATCGCCTCGCTATGGCTGAGCCATGAGGTTTTGGCCTCGGCCCGGGCGATCTTCTTAAGGACCATCGACGTGTTGACCGTCAGTTCTTTGCCTTTCACGCGGACCGGTTTTACCGGCGTGAGCTCAAAATATCCGCGGACCCGGGAACGCACGCTGTCACTGATGGTGATCTCCTGCGTACGCGCAAGATCCATGAGCCTGGCCGCCAGATTGACCTCATCGCCCATGACCGTGTATTCGCGGCGCTTGCTCGAACCGACGTCGCCGGCGAAGACCGACCCGCTGTTGATGCCGATCCGCAGGGAGATCTTATACGGTTCGGCCACAGGCAGGATCTCGAGCGCGGTATTGACGGCGCGCTGTTCGTCATCCTCGTGAGCGACGGGGGCTCCGTACACGACCATCAGGCGCTCCCCTGTGGTGCTGAAATCGATCTTAGCGATTATGCCGTCGTACTTCTTGACGATCTGCTGCAGACGCGCGAAGAACGCCCGCAATTTGCCAGTGGCCGAAGGATCCTGGTAATAATCCAGCCCCGAGATATTCAAAAATATCGTGGCCGCATGCCGGTGCTCACCGCTGATCCGCGACAGGGTTGGGTCGGCCTTGATTTTATTGATCAGACCGTGCGGCAGGTACAGGGCAAGGTGATCGAGGCGGGCGCTTTCGGAGGTCAAGGACTGCAGGACATCTTGAACCGGTGCTGTTTTGATGCCGGTGGCCGTTTTCCGCGGATGCTTGACAAGGTGCATCCCTGCTTTTTTCCTTATTGCCGATATCCCCGACCCTGCCTCTTTCAGGAATTCGTCGCTGACAAAAGTCTCACCGGATTCCGCTTCCTCGGTAAGTTCGTAAACGCGGTTGAGGATCGGACCGAGCATCGCGAGTTTATGCCCGATCGATCCATCGCCGAGCTCGAGCAGGATGATCTCACCGCAGTGCAGGCCGACGTGCAGTCCGAGATTGAACACGCCGACCAGCGTGTGGATCTCGCCAAAGCTTTCGATGATCCGGTGCATTTCCTGAACCGCTGCCAACGCCCTCATTTCCTTGGAACTGGCATTGCGGTCAGCCGTGAATATGACATTCATCGCGTCGCCGGAAAAATTTATCAGGTCGCCGCCATATTTGAAAATTATGCTTAGAAAGGGTGCAAAATAACTATTGACCACCTTGGTGACTTCCTCGGAACCCTGACGGCCCATGCCCTTGAGTTTCTCGGAAAAAGCCGTGAACCCCGATATGTCGGCCATCAGGACCGCGGCCTGGATCTTCTTGCCCATTTTGAGTTCGTCTTTATCAGCCTGGGTGACCAGGATGCGGGGTAGATAGCTCGCGATGGCATTTATTAGCACGTCATTTGTGATCGTGTCTTTCTTGGTCATAGAGGGTCATATTATAGTAATAATTATGTTATTGTCAATGAAACGCTGAGAGAGATTTCTGGAAAAGCCCAGAAATCTTCGATTTCACTTTGATAGATTGACATGATTTTTTTTACGTTTATAATAGCGTATGATTGACGCCAAGCCAGATAAGCCGGTCTTGCATCGCGATCCGGTTTGCGGAATGGAGATAACAGAAGCAGACGAAGCCGGGCGCTACGAGTATCATGGTGTTACCTATCATTTTTGCAACCAGAACTGCCTGGACCGTTTCAAGGCGGATCCGGAAAGGTTCCTCGCAAAGCCCAAGCTGATCCTGGATGAAAGTCTGGTGAAGAAGATCCCGGGAAGAACCGAGACCGTCATAATGCCGGTATCAGGCATGTCGTGCGCGAGCTGCGTGCTGACCATTGAAAAGACCATCAATAGCCTCCCCGGAGTCGCTAATGTCGCGGTCAATTTCGCGGCTGAAAAGGCCGTCATCGAATACGACAAGAAGATCACCACGTTGACGGATATCAAGAAAGCGATCAAGGATGTCGGGTATGACGTACCTGAAGAACATGAGGCCGGAGAGGACCGCTCGGCAAGCGAATGGCGGAAAGCGAAAGCAAGACTTATCACGGCCTGGGCCATAACGCTGCCGATCATTGTGTTGATGCTGCTGGAGATGGGTTTTGGCGTGATGATCCATGGCATGGACATGATCATGCTGGTTCTTGGAGCCCTGGTGGTCGCGGTACCAGGTTTTGCGACGCTGCGTTCTGCGGTGAACGCGCTTCGCAATGGCGCGGCTTCGATGGATGTGTTGATCGGCATGGGCACGGTAACCGCTCTTGCGACCGGCGTCTTGCGTATTTTTCACGTGCCGATCGAGAACTACGCCGGGATCTCCGGTATGATCATGGCGTTTCACCTGACCGGACGCTATATCGAGACCGTGTCCAGGGGACGGGCATCCCAGGCGATCCAGCGCCTCGTCCAGCTGGGCGCCAAGACCGCGAGGATCCAAAGCGAGGGGCAGGAAAAAGAGGTCCCGGTCGCCCAGCTCAAGATCGGCGACGTCATGATCGTGAAACCCGGGGAAAAGATACCGACGGACGGCGTGGTCGCTAATGGTGAATCCAGCGTTGACGAGTCGATGGCGACCGGCGAGTCCATGCCCGTGAAAAAGGGTGTTGGGGATCAAGTTATCGGCGCGACCCTGAACCAGCAGGGGTTGTTGTCGATCAAGGCGACCAAGGTCGGCAAAGACACATTCCTCGCGCAGGTGATCAAACTGGTCGAGGAATGTCAGGGCACCAAGATCCCGATCCAGGCATTCGCCGACCAGGTCACGGCTCGGTTCGTGCCGGTCATTCTCGCCTTGGCACTGCTCGTGTTCGCCGTGTGGGTCTTCGGGGGACAGCATCTACGGCCGGTCCTGTTCTGGGCTCGGTATTTTTTGCCCTGGGTCAACCCGCAGCTTAATCCTTTGTCCCTGGCCGTGTTCGCCGCCGTCGCGGTCCTGGTCATCGCTTGTCCCTGCGCGCTGGGTTTAGCAACACCGACCGCCCTGATGGTCGGTACCGGGATCGGCGCCGAGAAAGGCATCTTGTTCCGCTCGGGCGAAGCGGTCCAGACATTGAAGGACATTAAGGCGGTTGTATTTGACAAGACCGGCACGATAACGAAAGGCCGGCCCGAGGTGACCGATATCATCAGCACGGGCGAGGGGATGACCGAAAATGATGTTCTTGCCTATGCCGCTGCGCTGGAGTCGGGTTCTGAACACCCGCTGGCAAGCGCGATCGTCGAATGGGCACGCGTGCACGGCATCCGGTTCGATCCACCCGGACATTTCGCGGCGCATTCAGGGAAAGGCGCCAGCGGTATCGTGCGGGGTAAGGAAGTCGTTATCGGCGGCGGCAAATTCATGGAGGAAATGAGAATAGATCAAGGTTTGTTCCATAAAAAGGCATTGGCGCTCGAGCAGGAAGCAAAAACCGCGGTCCTCGTGGCGGTCGGGGGAAAATTGGCCGGTATTATCGGCGTCGCCGATACGATCAAGGATGATTCAGCCGCTGCGTTGTCGGCGCTGAAAGCGATGGGTATCGAACTGGTGATGCTGACCGGCGACAACGAGCTGACCGGCAGGGCGATCGCGGCCAAGGTCGGGATCGAACGCGTGGTCGCCAATGTCCTGCCCGGCGACAAACAAATGGAGATCGAAAGGCTGCAGAAGGAATTGGGGTTGGTAGCGATGGTCGGCGATGGTATTAACGATGCGCCCGCCCTGAAGCAGGCGAACGTCGGCATTGCCATCGGCACCGGGACCGATATCGCTATCGAATCGTCGGACGTGACGCTGGTCAGGGGTAGCCTGACGGCCGTGGTCACAGCGATTAAGCTGTCGCGCGCTACTTTTAAGAAAATAAAACAGAACTTGTTCTGGGCGCTGTTCTACAACGTCATCGCGGTACCGCTCGCCATGCTCGGCATGATGCATCCGCTCATCGCCGAGATCGCCATGGCGTTCAGTTCGATCAACGTGGTGACCAATTCCATCAGCCTGCGCCGGGTCCGGTTATGAAAGGATGTGATAATGAAACCAGATATTGAGATCGCGCAGCAGACCAAGCTCTTGCCGATCCGAGAATTGACTGCGAAACTGGGAATAAACGACGATTTTGTGTTGCCCAACGGTAATTATAAGGCGAAAATATCGTTGCGGTTTTTTGACGCGATCAAACAGCGTCCGGACGGCAAGCTCATCCTGGTAACGGCGATCACGCCGACCGCGTACGGCGAAGGAAAGACCACGGTCTCGATAGGACTGAGCATGGCCCTGAATAATCGCGGCAAAAGCTCGATCGTGGCGATACGCCAACCGTCGCTGGGACCGGTCTTCGGGATCAAGGGCGGGGCAGCCGGCGGCGGGTATGCCCAGGTCCTGCCCATGGAGGATATCAACCTCCATTTCACGGGCGATATCCACGCGGTGGCCGCGGCGCACAACCTGCTGGCGGCACTGCTTGACAACCATATCCATTTTGGCAACGCTCTGAACGTCGACGAGCGCGAGATCATGTTGAAACGGACCATGGATATGAACGACCGTGCCCTGCGCAATATCGTAGTCGGTCTTGGCGGCAAGCCGAACGGGCCGGCCCGGGAGGAAGGTTTTATCATTACTGCGGCGAGCGAAGTTATGGCGATCCTGGCGCTGTCCGGTTCGCTTGCCGAACTCAAGGAGCGGCTGGGCAGGATGCTGGTCGCCTTTGACATGGCCGGCAAGCCGGTCGCAGCCTGCGATCTGAATGCCTGCGGTTCCATGGCGGTTCTGCTCAAGGACGCCATCAAGCCCAACCTGGTCCAGACGATAGCGCACACGCCGGCATTCATCCATGCCGGGCCGTTCGCCAACATCGCCCACGGCACCAGCAGCATTGTTGCGACGAAAATGGCATTGAAACTGTCCGACTACGTGGTTACTGAAGCCGGTTTTGGATCGGACTTAGGAGCGGAAAAGTTCGTTGATATCGTGTGCCGGACTGCCGGGTTCACCGTGGACGCCGCGGTCATCGTGGCAACCGTAAGGGCGTTGAAACTCCATGGCGGAGCTCCGGAAAAGGATTTGAAGGCAGGCACGATGGAAAATTTGAAGAAAGGATTTGCCAACCTCGCCAAGCATATCGAGAATGTGAAAAAATTCGGCATCCCGGCCATTGTAGCGATAAACGTGTTCGAAGGCGATACGGCAGATGAGATCGCAGAAGTAAGAAATTTCTGCACGGGACAGAAGGTCCCGTGTGCTGAAGTCCGCTCCTTTGATTTGGGGGCAGAGGGCGCTTTGGAACTGGCTGATGCCGTGACCGCGGTGATGGCCGGTGAAAAAAGTACGCAGCAGACGATATATGATTTGGAGGACCCGGTCGAACAAAAGATCGAGAAGATCGCGACTGAAATTTACGGCGCGAACCGCGTCATCTACACTCCCAAGGCCGAGAAAGACCTGAAAAAGATAGAAAAATCAGGGTTTAACAACCTCGCCGTGTGCATTGCCAAGACCAACCGCTCGCTGAGCGATGATCCAACGGTCTACGGGCGTCCGGAAAACTTCAAGATTGCCATCACCGACGTAACGATCTCGGCGGGCGCCGGGTTTTTGGTGCCGCACGCGGGTGAGATCATGCTTATGCCGGGCCTGGCCAAGGCCCCCAACGCCGTTCGGATCGATATCGACGCGGCCGGCAAAATCACCGGCCTGTCGTAAATGTGGGGTCAAATCTCAACAATATAACATGCCGCAATTAGTAATTCTATAACAGTGTAAAAACTTAATTGTTATAATGTTGAGATTTGATCCCAGGAGTACCCAAGGGGAGTGACTAAAAATCACTCCCCTTGTTCTATTACTACGATAATGTCTAACAGATTTCTATCTAACTTTTACTGCTTTGTGTACAATATTTCCATCTACTTCTATGAAATAAATCCCTGGTTTTATCTGCTCTGACATGACAACCTGACCGATGATGTTAAAAACCTTGTACTTTTTATCCTTTGGTAATCGCAGAAAATCGCTAACGATCGTAGCACCAGATTTGCTGATTTTTATGAAATTGGAATTATTTTCCACTATCCCAACCACATCCTTCAAGATCGATACGCTTGAACTGTAATAATTAGCTGCGTAAACGCGGTTTTGAATCGGATTCCAGGCGAAAACCCGGGGACCGCTCCCCACATTAATATATCCGATTATGCCGTTACTGACACCATTAATAATTGAAACGTAATCATCCGCATAGTTAGCGCAGTAGATTTTGTTGTTATTAGGATCATGGATCAGCGCCTCAGGGTATTCCCCAACAAACTTGGTAGTTATAATAGAATCTCCTTCGCCATCGATTATGGTTACGCTATAACTGAGCTCATTAGCGCAATAGACTTTATTGCTGTTTGGATTGTAAATTATGGCACGAGGTTGTATGCCAACTGCAATCGTGGTAATTACCACATCTGTCTCTCCATCAATGATCGTTACATTCGTGCCCAGCCAATTAACACAATAGATCTTATTATTGATCGGATTGAAGGCCATTGAAACAGGGCAGTTATCAACAGTGATCAAGTTTATCACTGAATCGGTATTGCCGTCAAATACTGTTATATTGTTGTCACCGCTATTAGCACAGTAAACCTTATTGTTGGTTGGATTAAAAACAAATGCACGAGGGCCATCACCAACGGTGATGGTTATGATAATATCATTAGTGGCGCCGTCGATTATCGTGATATTGTCATTATCGCTGTTTGCGCAATAAACTTTATTGTTGATTGGATTGTGCAGCAAGGATGTTGGACTGTATCTAATATCGATTGTCGTAATAACGCTATCAGCCACGCCGTCGATCACGGTTACGTTATTACTTTCCTCGTTGGCGCAATAAATTGCATTGTTATTGGAATTGTAAGCCAAAGCCACGGGAAAATCACCGACCGGAACCGAAGTGATAACCGAATTAGTTGCTCCGTTAATAATCGTTGTATTATTGCGCCTCCGATTAGCGCAATAAATCTTATTATTGTATGTATTATATGCCAAAGCGCAGGGCATAGATTGCCCCAAAGCAATCGTTGCTGTCACAACATTATTGACACCATCGATGACCATAACATTATCGCTGCCCCAGTTCCCGCAAAATACTTTCATATTCGCTGGATTGTAAACTAAAGCCAAGGGATTATATCCAAGGGCGACTGTAGCGATGACATTATTGCTTGCACCATCAATCACGGTCACACTCTGGCTGTTGCTATTAGCGCAGTAAATTTTGTTATTGGTTGAATTGTAGATCAGTTCACATGGATTGGAACCCACAGGGATCGTTGCGATGATTCCGTTGGTTGCACCATCGATCACGGTTACATTATTACTCCCCGTATTTGCACAGTAAATTTTGCTATTAGTTGAATTGTACGCCAGGGCATGCGGACCAGATCCAACAGGGACCGTGGTGATGACCGCATTGGTCGCGCCATCGATTACGGTGATATCACCACTTCCTTCATTGGTGCAATAGATCTTATTATTAATCGGGTTGTAAACCAGCGCAGACGGCCATGTTCCTGCCGAAATTGTCACGATGACCGAATCGGACGCGCCATCAATCACAGTGATATCATCACTTAAATAATTTGTGTTATAAACTCTATTATTAGTTGAATTATATGCCAGAGCCCTTGGTGCGGTCCCGACTGCAACCCATCTGATAACATTATTGGTAGCGCCATCAATTATTGTGATATTATCACTCCATTGATTGGTACAATATATTTTATTATTGGTGCGATTGTGAGTTAACGCATATGGATAACCTCCTACTGACACAGTGGTGATCAAAGAATTAGTTGCACCATCAATGACCATGACATCATGGTTGCTTATGCGAGTGCAATAAACTTTATTATCTATAGAATTATGGATCAATGCGCAAACATAATAACCAGTGTCAGATGCTATCCTGGCAATCCCCTTATCGGTTGCACCATCAATTGCAATCACATAATATTTACCACCGACATATATCGTATTATTTATGTCATTATAGGCAAGGGAGTATGGTCCCTGTAGTCCGCAATAGGAATCGGGCACACAAATCGTTGTTTCCAGCCACTGAGCACTGGTTACACTTATGAATATAAAGAATATACCTATATAAAATTTTGTCGTATTCATAAACCCTCTAGTAAATTGTATACCAAACGATTCCGATGTCAAGGCATTCCTGAGGACTGTTAGGCCACTACGCGGTGTTATGCAGGTTGACCCTGCCTTGATGATCAGCTTTTTACTAGATACCCGAGATCGGTCAACGTTTCAATGAATTCGTTAAAATCCCGGTCAGCGTACGCGCGGACCGGTGAAGAGCGTGACCCCGGGCGCGACCTTTTCCGGCGCGCCGCCTGTGAAGATGATCACTTGCACCCGGTTGAGCTTGGTATAAACGTTGATCTAATTAACCTGCCCCTTTAAGATCCGGGTGCTGACAAGATCTTTGCCCCGGCGCAGGGTTATGCCCTGGGCATCTACCGTCACCGAACGGATCACGTTTTTCTGCCACAGCATGTAATCAACCAGCATGTAAAGCCGATAAAAATGCTGCCGATTATGAACAGCCCGAGCGTGAAGATCGTCCGTATGAAAAGCAGCAACAGCAATAAAATGATCCCAATGATTACGCCGCCCGCGCAAAAGTGGGGTCAAATCTCAACAATATAACATACTGCGATTAGTAATTCTGTAACAGTATATAAACTTAATTGTTATAATGTTGAGATTTGACCCCAGGAGTACATTAATAACAACGGATCAAAAATCGTTTTTTGGGTATCCTGATCGCAGCTACTTGCCCGTCAGCTCGAATTCAAAAATTGCCGCGCATTCCTTGCGGGCCATGATATCCGTGTCGTGGGAAATTATCATGTATTTTCCCGCGGGCAGGTCCATGGGGTGATATTTTGTGGTCAGGTAGGCGGTCCGCCCCTTTCCGATCTCTTCCTGGATCATGACATCAACGATCTCCTTTTTCATTTTGACCTTATTATACACTTCATAGGTGGTCCGCAGCTGGTGCAGACTATCATCGGTCTCCAAATTATAGACTTCATGATACAGATAAAAGGGTTTATGCACAGAAAACGTATTTTTAGCCAGAGGGATGAACCGGCCCGGTGGCTTGCGGAATTTTTCAACCGTAGCGAAATTATCGATCAGTATCGCGGGTACAAGGTCGCTAATCTTTTTCGCCTCCTCGGCATATTCCAGGAGATTTAAATTAAGATCTTTTTTACCCACCTTACGGTTCTTTAGATCATACAGGCGATAAACAGCGCGATACTGTCTTGGCTCAAGCCATAAATTCAGTTCATCATAATATATGCCCGCGCCTTCTCCAACGGACTTTAATGATCTTCGTGATTCGTAGACCAGACTATCATTGCGGCGGTCATAAACCTCGGTCACCTGGAGAAATAGCAGTGACGTATCGGCGATTTCAATATTCAGGTACAGCTCTACGCGAGTCAAACCTTTTTCCTGGATGAACCGCCCGAATGTCAGATCAAAATCTAAAACCCCGGTTGATTCTGCGGTCATGTTGCTTTCGGTCGTATCTTCATTCAGGTAGTTGATCTTTGCCTGTTCCCCAAATTCGGTCATCGCGATATTTTTAAATGCCCGGAATTCCTGGACAAAATCGAATTCGATGCCAATACTTTTGTAGGTCCAGATCTCGGCCGGTTTTACGATCTCTTTTGATGCGCTCATCATCATCTTCTGCTGGTTGTATACGGTCCGGTCAGTGGGCATCCCGTATTTTATATAGACCGGCAGCCGGTCGTCATTCAGGGGTTCATACCGGCCGAATTCCCGAAAGGCAAAGTCAGTCCGTTCCTCGAATTCGCTTCTTTTCTCCTCGTTACCCTGCCAGTACGCGTCACAGAACGAGGCTCTTTCGCTCGCTGATGTCAGGTCCAGGTACGTCGCTGCCAGGCTGGAATCGGTCGCCTTGAATCCAAGGAACGTTTTTTTCTCTTTATCGGTCAGGCGATAATACCGCGCGGCCAGGCGATGCATGTAGCTAAGGCTGCACCCCGCGACGATCACGGCCAGCAGTACAATTTTAATACAACGGCTCTTTATCATGATGCGACCGGCCTTTGGACTATCCATGTTCAATGCAGCAATACCGGTATCCAGAACAGAAACAGGATCACGGGAAGAAGCAGCAGCAGCTTTTGATTGGATGATCTTGAGATATTCTGAACAAAAAGCCCGCTGTCGCCGGCTATGTATGCATAAACATCGACCAAACTGACCGCGCAGGCACGACCGGGGGTGTAATGGAACCCCGCTTCTTCCAGGTTCGCCGGTCGATTGATATTTATGATGCGCAGGCCCGCGGCGTGATCCGCAATATAAGCATATGGCACGCGCACGCAAACACCGCGGGCGATGCCGATCGTTTTGTAATAACCGGTCATTACCGGTTTGAAAATATCCCTGACATCGACGATGCAGAGACCTTTATAGTCCGCCACATAGGCATAGTACCCTGCGACATCGATATCGAGGGCATAACCGGGCGTATCACAAAAACCGACTTCGCAAGGGGATCCTGGATCGGCCACGTTCACGATCCGCAGCCCGGCATCATGATCCGCGATGTATGCCTGATACCCTTTGACACGGACGCTCAAAGCCGGGCCCGGCGTTCGATGACGGCCGGTCATCACGGGGACCGCAGGATCTGATATGTCAATGATCATCAACCCCGAATCTCCAGCCGCTACATAGGCGTGGATATTGGCCATATCAACGGCATAGGCATAACCCGGGATTGCGAGCGAGCTTAATTTACGCGGAATTGCCGGATCCTTGACATCCCAGATCTCGAATCCGCCGGCACCGCAGGCAACGCAAAGGATATACGAAGAACAATCCAGATCATGGATCAGGCCCGAGGCCACTATGCTTTCCGACAATTGGCGGGGTTTACCGGGTCTTGAAATATCATATATGACAACGCGGTTGTCCAGACCGGCGAACGCCAGGCTGTGATACTCATCGCAGGATGCCGCGTAGGATACCCCATGAACTTTCTCTTTCTGCGATGATGATGCCGCCGGGAATAATTGCAGCAATACGGAATCAGCCGGGTTATTCAGGCTTTGTGCCAGGCCTGCGGACAACGCCGCGGTCATGAAGAATAACATGAAAGATCGCATGGTACCTTTTTATTCTATGGCTAAGCCTAGGATATTGAATTATGATTGTTTGTCAACACTCCGTGCAGATCAATGTCACTTGACATTCCCCGGACAATCGTTATCCTTGTTAAGAAGGAAAACCCATGCTGGCGTTAATGCTTTTTCAGGTTTTGCCCCTTGAAGTCGATTGTTATCGGTTCGGACAGAACCAGGTGGAATGCTGGTACCAGATCGACCTGGCTGCCATTCGCACAGCCACTGGACAGGATACGGCTTTCAAGAGTTATTCATACCGTTTCGTGGTACGATCAGTGACAAATCAGGATTCGATCGTCCGAGAAGGCAGAAAAGTCGCCAGCACCGCCGGCCTTGGCGCCGGCAGTTACATTCTTGATTTTGTGCAGCTACACCTCTTCCCCGGAACGTTCACCTATCGGTTGGAAATCACCGCCGGGGATAGCACGGCAACAAAAGAAGACACTATCATGGTGGAATCCGACACCGTAGTTTTTAGTGCCAGCGATATTATTCTTTCTAAGAAAAATCTTGCAGGTTCCAGGCCTTCCAGCAGTGGTCATGAATTTATCCCCATGGTCGCGCCAGAGTACACTTTTACCGATACGCTTGTTTCTTACATGGAAATCTACGGGCTTGTGCCCGACAGCCTGTTTTACGAAGTCATATATGAGATAATTGACCGTGACGACAGATCAATCTGCGGAAAAAGCGTGAAACGGACCAAATATGCCTATAATCAGGTCGACACGTTGAATGTTCCTTTGCGGGATCTGGACAACGGTGATTTTGAGCTTAGCTTGACTATCATTGATCCGGCACAGGATCAAAAACTCAATAGAAGCGCGCCGTTTGTGGTCAGACCGGGTCCGGATTCGCTGGTTTTGAAAAACATGGCGTACTGCCATGAGATCCAGTATCTCGTTTCAGACGCTGAATACAAAAAATTCAGCAAACTGGATGAAAAAGAGAAAGCCGGCTATCTCGTTAAGTTCTGGCTGAAGAACGATTATCATCTTTTTGAGCAGAGAATGCTATTGGCCGACGAAAAATTTTCGACCTCAAGATGCCAGGGGAAAGATAGTTACCGGGGCCGGTTCTATATATTAAAAGGACCGCCGGATGAAATTGAATCAATGCCCATGCTGAACTGGGCAAGACCGCTAGAATTGTGGCATTATTACGCGCTGGGATTTTCGGCGCTCTTTTGCGATAAAAAACAGGACGGTAATCCGCTCCTGATCAAGGTCTTAAAAAGCGGTGAAAGTTACGATGAAGAAAGCGTCTTGAGGGATATCGCACCGGGGACCTTTAAAGCAGAGCGCACGCCTGAAGACGAAGAGTGGGATAAAACGCGCTAACTATTTTTTACGGGATATCCTAACCCTTTCAGTGTCTTGATAAATTCGTCAAAATCGCGATCGGCGAACGCGTCGTTCGTCAGACGGACCCGCGGTCCGGTGAAGAGCGTGACGCCGGGCGCGACTTTTTCCGGCGTGCCGCCCGTGAAGATCACGATCTGCGCGCGGTTGAGCTTATAGTAAACGTTCACCTGGCTGACCTGTTCTTTCAGGATCCGGCTTGAGATAAGGGCTTCACCGCGTCGCAGGGCGATGCCCTGTCCATCGACCGTCACCATCCGCACGCCATTTTTGTGCCACATCAGATAATCAACCAGCATGTAAAGCGCGATAATAAAACTTCCGATGATGAAAAGCCCGAGCGTGAAGATCGTCCGTATGAAAAGCAGCAACAACAGCAAAATGATTCCAACGATCACGCCGCCCAGGTTTACGATCAGGAGCGAGCCGCGAGAGGCGGTCATGGAAAAAAATGCATTTTTGTCTTTTTGCTCTTTTATCTGCTGTATTTCATAACGGTCAGGGCGATAACGGCTTTCCATGACCCTGACGGTCAACTGCTGAAGGATCTGCAGTTCGTCATCCAGCTTACTCCCCGGCGTCGTTTCATCGATGCGGATCCTTTCCACTTCTTTGCCGGTAGTTTTTTCCCGGACGACCACGAAATAATCGAAGCCGTTACAAATACCCGGTTGTTTTATTTCGGTCATTGATTCAGAATATAAAATTAGTTGTGCAATGTCAAGTATGAGATTGCTTCGTCCCGCATAGGTGGCACGGGATTCGCAATGACAGGATGGGAACCATGGGTTTTAGCGCGGCATCATTGTGCCGATGGGCAGGATCATTTCCTCCATCGATATGCCGCCGTGCTGGAACGTGTATTTGAATTCCTTTTCGTACTCGGAAGGTTTGGTGGCATAAATAAAATAATAGTCTTCCTTGGCAATGGCGAACCTTACCGACGAGTTCTCGGCCGGCAGTGCGACATCGCCCGGGTTGTTGAGCATATATGCGGTTTTTTCATCGACCCGCAGGGCGGGTCCGTACTTGTAACGCAAATTTGGGGAAATCTCCCGGCCACCGTAGATGATCGAAGGTCGTCGTACATGAATGAAGCCGTGATCGGTCGTCAGGATGACGGGTCTTTTTCTTTTGGCGATCAGCCGGAAGAGCTCCTGGATCGGGGAGAGCGGGAACCAGTAGCTCAGGAGGTTCAACAGGACGCGCTCGTCATCGAGCAGGCCTTTCATGTCACCGCGGCCCGGTATGGAATGGAGCAGCAGGTCGAAGAAGTTGATGATGATGATGGCGATATCGCTGGTATCGCCGGCGATCTTCTGGACATTTTTTTCGATCTCATCGATCGTCGATAATTTATGGAAGGAAAAATTGAGCCGCAGCCCGCTGCGGTTCAGCAGTTCGGTAAAGAGCTCTTTTTCAAAGCGGTTCTGGCCCTTTTCCTCGAACAGCCAGTACTGCGGGTATTTCCGGACAATATCGAGCGGCAGAAGGCCGGAAAAAATGGCATTCCGTGAATAGGGCGTGGCACTGGGGAGTATGGAATAGAAGTATTGCGTCTGGATCTCGTAATAGTCACGGAAAAAAGGCTGGAGCCGTATGTACTGGTCAAGCCGCATCGAGTCGAAGATCACGAAGAACACCGGACCTTCCTTAAGATGAGGGAAAATGACCTGGGGGAATACGTTATGGGACATCAAGACGCTGTCTTTTTTTATGAAATTCTTATAATTGTACTCGATATACTTGGTGAAACCGGCGTTGGCTTCCCGTTTTCTCTCGTCGTGGATCTCCTTGAGTTCCTTGCTGCCGAATTCCAGGAACTTGGTATCCCAGGCCACCAGGCTGCGGTAGTATTCGATCCATTCATGGTGGTCACTGGGCTGGCCCAGGTCCCGAAACTGCGTGGCATAATCCTCCGCCATTTTTTCTATGATCAGCGACCTGCGTTTGAGGATGCGGTTGAGCACGGAAAGCAGCTGGTTGAAGCTGAACGGTTTTGTGATATAGTCGTCGACCCAGCCGCCGTACGCCTGTTTCATAAGGCTTTCCTCTTCGCTCTTGGTGACCATGACGACGAGCTGCTGGGGATTGTCGGTTTTCACTTTCTTCAGAACTTCCAGGCCGTCGACCCCGGGCATGATCTCATCGAGAAAGATAAGGTCAAAGACCTCTTTGGAAGCAAGGTTGACGCCGTCCTCGCCGGAAGTGGCGGTTTTCACTTCATATCCTTCCTGGTTCAATAAATAAATGAAAGGTTTTAAAAGATCGATCTCATCGTCTATCCATAAAAGCTTCATTTCTTTTTCCTCTCCGGCTGAGATGCCGCCGCTGGGATCACGATCTGAAAGGTCGTGCCTTTGGGTCCGGTTTTTTTCAGGATCAGCTTACCTTCATGGTAATCCTCAATGATCCTTCTGGTCAGGACCAAGCCCAGTCCCCAGCCGTACTTTTTAGTAGTATAACCGGGTTTAAAAATTTCTTTTTCTTTCTTGATGCCGCCGCCGGTGTCCGATATCTCGATGACCGCTCCTTCGTTCGCATACGTCTTGATCGAGATAACGCCTTTTCTCGATCCCATCGCGTCCAGCGCGTTCTTCAAGATGTTCTCCACCGCCCAGCCGAGGAGGACATCGTCAAATAACGCCGGTGGGAGCGGTTCGTAGTTTTCAACGAACTCGATCTGGGCATGCGCGCGACGTTTGATGTAGTCAACGCTCCGTGTGACCATGGGCATCATGTCTTTTTCCACGAGCCGGGGCGGAAGGCCGATGCGCGAGAATTTCTCCAGCACTTCCTTCATCCGCTCGGTGTCCTCGGCGATGCCGGTGTAGATATCTTTCGGCAGGTTGCCTTTCAGCGTCTCAAGCCAACCGCCCAACGAACTGAGCGGGGTCGCCAGCTGGTGAGCGGTCTCCTTGGCGAGACTGTTCCAGATCTTTTCCTCCTCGCTCTTGCGGTATATCAAATAACCCCAGAAACCGAGGAACAGGAAGGCGATCAGAAAAGCGGTCTCGATAAAAGGGAGGATCTGCAGCAGACGGGTGAACGGCGAAAGACCGTAGTGTACGTAACCGACGACCGTGGAATCTGCGCCCTGACGGATCACGATGGGGATCGGGATCTGGTTCCGGTCGAGTTTTTTTACGACCGTTGCGAGGCTGGTATCCGCGACATTCCGGGACGAGTACGGGACGCCCTTTTCGGTCGTGAGGATGACCGGGAAATCGATCCGCTGGATCACTTCCTGGAACAGGATCTCAAGGAGGACTTCTTCGTCCATGCCCGGTCCGGAAGCATATTTGGCGAAGATCCGGGAAGTGGTCTCGGTTTCGCGCCGGATCCGCTGGATGAGAAAATTGGAATAGATGTAGGTGACGATACCCATGAGTCCGATACCGATCAGAAAATATATCGCCAGCGTACGGGAGGTGAATTTATGGCCGAGCTTCATGGCGTCTCTTTGATTTTTCGCGATACACGATCTGGTCCGCGTGATCGATCAGTTCGCCGAAATTCCTGCCGTCAACCGGGTACGTGGCGATGCCGAAGGAAAAATCAACGGTCACGTTCCGCGCCGTATCTTTTTTCAGGTGGCGGATGATGTTTTGCACGGTCAATCGCGCCGCCCTGGCGCCCGCACCGGGGAGGAGGATGATGAACTCATCACCGCCATAGCGCGTGACAAAACCGGTCTTGCCGACCGCAACCGCGAAGATGCCGGATATCTCCCTTAAGATCCTGTCGCCGCGCAGATGGCCGTACTTGTCGTTGAACTGCTTGAAATTATCCAGGTCGATCATGATTATGGAAAAAGGTGACGCATCGCGCGTCACCAGGTCCGCCATCCGGTCTCTCAAGAAGCGGTAGTTATAAATGCCGGTCAATTCGTCGGTGTTGGAGAGCCCCTCGACCTTGGCAAACAACTGGTTGTTCTCGATCGCCAGCCCGAGAAAATCCCCGAAAGTTTCCAGAAGCTTGATCTTTTCCAATGACGGCGCCAGGTTGTTGACGGGAGCATCCAGTGACAGGTAACCAAGCAATTCCCGGTTCTTGGAATAGATCGGTGAGATCAGGATATCGCCCTTGTGCCAGAAGTTGGCAATGCGCTCCTTGGTCTTGAGCGGGTGTTTATATACCTCGTACTCGTGAATGGTGTCCGGCGTTTTGCTCACCGGTATGTAAAACGAATTGGATATCCGGAAGCGGTTTTGAAGCAGCGTGTTGATCATGCTCAACGGCGGGTGGATGTCCCGGGCCTTGCGGTATTTGTCCGCCGAGATGCCGACCTGACTCACCCGGTTGAACGTTTCGGTGCGCTGGTCATACAGCGACAGCAGGATCCGGTCGAAACCGAGTATTTTCTGCACCTGGTTCAGCAGGCTGCTGAAGAACGAGCGCAGCTCCAGCGTCGACATCATCATCTTGGTCAGCGTCTGCAGGCCCTGGCTTTCGTTCAGCGCCCGGTTCAATTCATGGATCAATTGGACGCGCTCCAGCGCGATCGACGCCTGGTTGACCAGGAATTTGAGTCGGGTGATCGCGGTATTCCAGCTGAATTTCTGCGGATCTTCGAACAGCAAAAAGAAACCATGAACTTCATTCTTTATCGTAAGCGGCACAAACGTTACCTGCTGGGTTTTGGTCTTGAGAACCTTGTTAAGAAAGCGGTGCTTGGGGTAGTCGGAAGTGAATATATGACGGTAATTGAAGATCTGATAATAGAATTCGGCGGGGATCTTTTCCAGGCTCAGCGTTCGCTCCGTGCCGATCAGGTTATCCTCGGCCAGGTAGAACATCAGCACCTGCTTGGTCGCCAGCATTTTCTGGGCGGCGGATTCGATCTGCTGGATGATCTTTTTCTCATCCAGAGTGGTAATGATGTGCAGGTTGAGTTCGTTTATGATCTGTGATTCAATGATCCGGTCCTTCGAGACCTTGCGGATCGAGACCGCTTTGGTTATCAGCCCGAGCAGGGTCAGGATCGTCTTTTGCTCGACCGGGGAGATAGGGCTCTTGGCCAGCAGCTGGTTGACGATCGCCGTCACCGTGGCCAGGTCCGTGTCCCACAGGTCAAGGGAATCGATAACGGTCAAGATCGTGTCAAAATGCTGCCGCTGACTTATCATGGCGTTACTATCGGTTTGCTAAGTATCCTCGCCAAATGGCCGAGCTCGTCATCGGCACCGCAATATGCGTCGCTGATACAGAGCAGCCTGTAGATATCGGTCATGGATGTGAGTTTCCGGTCGGGAACGATCATATCGCCGTCCCACGACGCGGGAGCGCGGCCGTTTACGAAAAGCAGCGGATGTCTTTTGTTGATCTCCTTGCTCATTTTTTTCAGTTCCGCGACCGGCAGCTTCAGATAGTGGACCGGCTCTTCGATCTTTACGGGGAAATAGCTGATAAACCCTTTTATATCGTCCTTGAACAGTATATTGTAATACGGGAAACAACCGGTGCCGAAGAAGGTCATCCGGCGTTCCACGTCGGTCAAGAACGGCAGGCTCAGGTTGACAGGGCTGTTTAGTTCGATCAGATATATGAATGTCCTGCCGGCCAGGCTCGCTTTAGCGCGATCGAATTCCTTGGTCAGGACGGTCAAGGATTTTTCATAGAAGATGATCTCGAACAGGTTCGGCTTGGCGATCTTGAGGATGGGTTCCAGGTTTCTGGAAGCAAGCATGACGATGTGACCAAGCGAATGCAGTTCGCCCAGAAAGGGCAGCCATGTTAAAAATCCAGTGGTCGCAGCCGGCGGGGAAACCAGGTAATTTACCCTTTTCTTAATGCCGATCGGCTTGAAGTTCTTCACAAACCGTTTTTTGTTGGCGCGGATGTACAGTGATTGTGCGATGTTCATTGGGCCAATTTTTTCTGGCTTTCAATATATTCGGGCGGTTTGCCGCGAGCGATGACATCCTTGGTTATCACGCACCGCTCGATCGCTTTTAACGAAGGAAGGTTGAACATGATATCCAGCATGTGATGCTCTATGATCGACCTCAGCGCGCGCGCGCCGGTATTGTATTTCATGGCTTGCTCGACGATTTCTTCCTTGGCATCGGGCGTGAATTCAAGCTTGACGCCTTCCATTTCAAAATACTTGCCGTACTGCTTGAGCAAGGCATTGCGGGGTGTCTCCAGCACTTCCATCATGACTTCTTTGGAAAGCTTGTGGACCGGCGCAATGACCGGGACGCGGCCGACAAACTCCGGGATCAAGCCGTACTTGATCAGGTCTTCCGGCGCCACCCGTGCGATCAGTTCGTCATGGGAAAGGTCGGCCAGGGAGCGGTCGGTAACGAACCCGATCGTCACTTTTTTAAGACGGCGGGCAATGATCTCCTCGATCCCGCTGAACGTGCCACCCAGGATAAAAAGAATGTTCCGCGTATTGATCTTCAGATATTCCTGCTCCGGGTGCTTGCGGCCGCCGTGCGGCGGGCAGTTGGCTTCCGTGCCTTCCAGGATCTTCAGCAGCGCTTGCTGGACGCCTTCGCCAGATACATCCCTGGTGATGGAAGGCGAATCGCTCTTGCGGGCGATCTTGTCGATCTCATCAAGATAAATGATGCCCATCTCCGCGTTTGGAATATGGTAATTGGCCGCCTGGATAAGACGCAGTAAAATATTCTCGACGTCTTCGCCCACGTAACCGGCCTCGGTCAGCGGCGTAGCGTCGGAAATGGAAAAGGGAACGTGCAGGAGCCGCGAAAGCGTTTCCGCCAGCAGGGTCTTGCCGGTGCCGGTCGGTCCCAACAGCAGGATATTGCTTTTCTGGAGCTCGACATCGCTGTTCTTGGTCGTGATCCGCTTGTAATGATTGTAGACGGACACCGAGATGACCTTCTTCGCCCGTTCCTGACCGATGACATACTGGTCAAGGAATGTTTTTATTTCCAATGGTTTGGGCAGCACGAAGGGTTGCAGCGGGGGCGGTTCTTTTTCGTCTTTGAGCAGGTCGTGGCACAGCTGGATGCAGTCCGAACAGATGTAGGCTTGTTTGCCGCGGAACAGCCGTTTTACGGATGCTCGCGGCCGCTGGCAGAATGAGCAGACCGTCTTTTTCACGATTCCTTGGTTTCCTTCGTTTCTTTTGTTTCTTTCCTGGTCACGATCACGCTGTCGATTATTCCGTACTCATTTGCTTCTTGCGCGGACATAAAATAGTTGCGGTCCGTGTCCTTCGCGATTTTTTCCACGCTCTGTCCCGTGTGTTTGGACAGAAGTTTGTTGAGCGTTTCGCGGATCGTGAGCACCTCGCGCGCATGGATAGCGATATCTGATGCCTGGCCCTGGTAAGCGCCTTCGGGCTGGTGGATCATGATGCGGCAGTGGGGAAGACCGTAACGTTTGCCCGCTGCCCCTGCGGAAATAAGCAGGGCGGCCATGCTGGCGGCCATGCCGATGCAGATCGTGGAAACCGGGGATTTTATGTACTGCATCGTGTCATAGATGGCGAGGCCGGATGACACGATACCCCCCGGCGAATTGACATACAGGAATATTTCTTTGTTCGAATCCTCGGCATCAAGGAACAGAAGCTGCGCGATCGCAAGGTTGGCAACGTTATCATCGATCGGCGTGCCGATGAATACGATCCGGTCTTTCAGTAGTCGCGAGTAGATATCATATGCCCGTTCTCCGCGACCGCTTTGCTCAATGACGAACGGTACGGTTAGCATCGCTTGCCTCCTTGGGCGAAAGGATCCGCCCCTTTTCGCTGATCTTGCCGTTCTTCAAAAGATGCTCAATGGTTTTTTGACGCGTCATGATCCGCCGGAAATACGTAATGATGTCAAGGCGGTTATCGTCGTCCAGTTTCATGCCCATATGCTCTATGAGGGTAAGGATCTCTGATTCATCGATCGCGATATTGTCTAAAACGGCGATCTTGTCGAGGATGAGATTGAACCTGACCCTTTTTTCCGCCATGTCCCAGAATCTTTCCTTGGTCGCGTCGGAATCCGGGAGATTATTCCTCTTTATCATGTCCTGATACTCGTTGTTGATCATTGATTTGGGCGTATTGAAACGGACCCGTTCCAGGAGCACCTGGGCGATGGACTCTTTCATTTCCTCTTCGATCCTTATTTCCTCGCGTTTCTGCAGGTCTTCGGTCAGCTGTTTTTTCAAGGTTTCCAGGCTCTCGAACCCGAGATTCTTAGCAAACGCTTCGTCTATGTTCGGCAGGACCTTTTCTTCGACCTTTTTTATTGTCATTTTATAGATCTGGTTCGCGGCCTGGGCTTCTTTATACTGGCCCTTTTGCACGCCGACCAGCGTGCGGTTGATCTCGTCCGGAAAGTTCCGGTCGCCGATCCTGATCATGACGTCCTTTTCAGAACTCTTGACCTGGTTATTCTCGATGATCTCAAGATCCATGGTGACGAAGTTGTCGACCGCGGCTTGTCCCGTCACCTCCTGGATCAAAGCTGCCCTTTCCCTCATGTTGTTCAGCGTTTCATTCATTAGGTGTTCAGGCGGTAGCGGCTTTTCCTTGATTATCTCAAGCCCGATGTAGTTTTCCACCGTGAATGCAGGCACGATCTCAAGCCGCATCTGAAATTTGATCTTATCGCCTTCTTCGATGTTCAGGAGCTGGACCGGAGCCGCGGGTTGCCATTTCTTTTCCGTGAGCAGTTCAATGTAGTATTTGGTGATCAGGTCGTTAAGGGCCTGTGCTTTGATCGTGTCCTTGAATTTGGTTTTAATTATCTCCCTGGGCACCCGGCCTTTGCGAAAGCCCTTGACCGACGTATCTTTTCGCAATTTGTCCGTCTCGTGTTCCATGAAAACAGCAAGTTCTTCGACAGGGACAAGTATCTCCACTTCCTTTTCAGATTCATTGTCGACTTTCAACTCATATTCCAAAAAAGACCTCCTTGGTCAAAAGACAGAAGTTGGGATGTTAAGAAGTTAAGAGGGTATGAAATAAATGAAAAACAGTTTTTTTGTTTAAATATTTTCTTTATTCTCAACTTCATAACTTCCCATCTTCATTTTATCATTTTTTCTGCTATTCCCAGCCTCATAACTTCATAACCTCATATCTTCATTACTTTAATGCGAGGAGGGGGAGTTGAACCCCCATCCCTTACGGGGCTGGATCCTAAATCCAGTGCGTCTGCCAGTTCCGCCACCCTCGCGTAAAACCATCAGCTCAAGATTTAAGCGCCAGATCAGAACGCTAAAAACCATGTAGAACTGATCATCAAACGCAGAGTATAACGATCTTATGCTAATTATACCCTAAATGATTGTAATGTCAAGTAAACCGAATTTCGGGGTTTTTGCTGAAATCTCGGCAGTTTTCATCACTGTAATCATCAGTGAATCGCTGTAATCGAAGATTTCTTGTATTATACAGAAATCTCGGCAGAATTATCTGAGGGTTACTCCTATAATACCATTATGCGTAGGATATTCCTGAAGGAAATTGTAGTCATAGTGAAGATAAAATATGCCTAACTTAAGGGTGAAACCGGCCATTGCCCGGTGTTCATTCTGGGCTGACATTGTGACGTTTATTTCCTCGGTTTGAGGTACGGAACCTCCCCCGGATTCCGGGATCTCATACTCAAAATTATAATGGAAGTAGATCTTTGTCCCTTCCAGGCCGACCCCGATAAAAGGCTCAAAGACGATCAGGTTCTTTGATACCAGGAATTGAAGGTTCCAGGTTTGGCTGCTTAGGATATCTGTTCCGGTGGAGTCGATCAAGTGGAACCACTGCATGGCGCCGCCGATCGCCAGGTCAATGGGAAGCGGGATGGTTTTCATGAACGGCAGTGAATTTAGGTTCTGCTTGAGCCCAATACCCAGGAAATGTATCCGGGTGTCCTGATAAGTATAAGGAATGTATCGGATCGCTGCTTCGGTACCGAACATAAGGCCGACATTGAGCTGAGGCATGACAAGGGGAACACCGGAAACGTTAAAGCCGCCGGGTATAAACGGGGGGATACCGCGGGCATTTTCAGATGCCGGTACATCGGTCCGGTTATCCGGTCCGACTATCGTGCTCACGCTGTCAAGAAAGAGCGTGTCGTATACGAGCACACCACTTTCAAGCGAACATACGACAACTTCGGCTTGATTGAATATCTTTGCCATCTCGGGGATCTGGATCCACATGGCGCGGACGCCGAGATCGAACCCGAGCAAACTGTGGCTGGTTGCGGAATGGAACAAACCAGTTGAGATCCCGGTTCCAAATGCGGTAACTATGGGTTGGGTATAACCTTCAAGCAGGTTCTGGCTTACGCTCTTGATCTTTTCGGCAAGCGAGGACTGCGCCTGGATGACCGGCGTCAGGCAGAAAAAGCCAATGACCAGCAATGTAACTGATAATGATGCGCGAGTTTTCATTTCATACCTCCTTTAAAAGCTGCGGGGCCGACGAGACTCGAACTCGCGACCTCCTGCGTGACAGGCAGGCGTTCTAACCAAACTGAACTACGGCCCCTGTCGCAATTATATTCATTATCGAATATTAGTCAAGGGGAGTCGATTCTTTGACCTTGACTACGCCTGTGATTTTATTATATTATTTAAATAAAATGACAAAGAAAATAAAAAAGAAAAAAGCAACGGGAAAAAAGTCCAGGTCACCGCCATTCAATTACTGCGACTACCGCTGTGAACGGTGCGCCGAGCAGGAAAACTGCCGCGTCTACAAGGACGACCGTGACCGCATGCTTGAACACTATGTCAAGGGCGAGGACCCGTATGATCCCAAGGTCTTTGCCGATGATCTGAAAGAGATCTTTGAAAAAACCAGTAAAATGATATCCAGAATGGCAGAAGAGGAAAATATCGACCTCGGCGCGGTCCCTGAGGAAGAGGTCCCTAAAGCCGATCCTGATTCGTATATCATATACCGCCTGGCCCATCAGTACTGCATGGACGCCCACGCGCTGGTAAAGAAAAAGCGGCACGAAGGGATCCCCCAGTGCATCGAAGAGGAATGGGGCGATTTCGTTTGGTATCATACGCTGCTGCCAGCCAAAACAGCAAGGCTGGTTTCCGGCTTTATCGATGATGACCTGGAAAGGGAATGGCGCAAGGCTGAAGAGGACGGTACGATCAGCGTCATCGTGAAAAGCATCACTCTTTCCCGACAGGCATTGCAGGTCATGCTTGACGAACTGCCCGATGATCTCCATGATATCGCGGATCTCCTTGAGCTGCTGGGCCGGTTCGAAAAACAACTGCAGACCGATATGCGACAAAAGGTCGGCGGGGAAACCTTAAAAAATAAGTGACCGATCATTGAAGAAACAATTTTCTTCGCAGCCGCGCAAAGCCAAAGTGAAAGGTAAGCTCAAAGCGCCCGACGGAATAACATTCCTGGGGACGGGCGGCGCGCGTTTTGTCATCGCCAAGCAGCTGCGGGCGACCGGCGGCATGTTGTTCAGGATCGGCGGCAAGAACGTGCTGGTCGATCCGGGACCGGAGTCGCTGTGCCGGTTGCTTTCATACGTGCCGGGAGTGACGCCTGATAAGCTTGACTGCATAATTTTGTCGCACAAGCACATTGACCATTCGGCCGATGTCAATGTCTACCTGGACGCGCTATCCGAGGGTGGCTTTAAGAAGCGAGGGCTACTGGTGGCTCCGCAGGACGCGTTCGGGCAAGACGGCGTGATCTATAATTACCTGCTGGATTTCATGAAGGAAATAAAGATCATAAAACCGGGTTTGTCATTCACGCTCGACGGTTTGGAATTCACATTTCCTGTCCGGCACGATCACCGCGTCGAAACGTATGGTTTTAAACTGGGATACGCCGGATATGCGGTGTCATACATAACGGATACGCGTTTTTTTAAGGAATTGATCGATGCTTACCGGGCGGATATCATTATCATGAACTTGATCAAGCTTGAGCCGTCCGATATCGATCATCTGTCCGTGCCAGACTGCGTCGAACTGATAAAAGGCATAAGACCAAAAGCCGCCATCATCACGCATTTTGGCATGACCATTATCAGGGCTGGTCCATGGAACATCGCGCGTCAGCTGACGAAAGAAACCGGGGTCAAAGTGCTTGCGGCCGAGGACGGCAGACACTACGAGATAAGCAAGCTGTTAGCTACCTAATCAAAATCCCCCTTCGTCCCCCTTTTTAAAGGGGGATAAGAGGGGGATAAGATTTTTTAGGATGTGAGTATATTAAATTATATTTTCACGACCTTGACCGTGTGCGTTTTCCCACTACAGTCGGCTTTCAATATATAAGCGCCGTTAGGCAGCGGCCGGCCGGCATCGTCCTTGAAATCCCACTGAATTATTCTGTTCCCGGTCGTTGAGATCCCCGACCATAATGTCCTGACCGATTGGCCCAAGCTGTTGTAGGCGACAAGGTTGACCGGTGAGCGTATCGATACATTCATTTCGATCACTACGGAATTACCAGACGGGTTGCCCCGGACAACGAGCCGGTTATTAACCGCCGCCTGTTGTCGCTGTTCAGCGACCGCGTAATTATGGCCCGTCGGTTTGAGGAACGGGTCGCTAAGCAGGGTCATGCCGTAATGCCAGCATAGCTCATCGAAAGTCACGCCGTCCGATGTGATATATGTGAACCAGTCCTTGAACGCTTCTCCCAACGTCTTTTGCTGTGAAAGCGGTTCATAGAAGTAATAAAATTCAAGCATGCTGCCGGTTTTTGTCGAACCCACTTCGCCCAGACCATAGCTTTGGTTGAACATCGACTGGCCGCCGCCATACCCACTTGTGGTGTAGCGCGAGAAGGAGCATGCAAAATGGTTGTAGAAATTAGCCGGGGGGTTCTGCGACGCGTACTCAGAGGAATAGTAGTAGTCATAGCTGCCGCCGTTATTGTAGACGAACTGATGCAGGTTGGGCGACGAGTGGGCAAAGAGCGCGACCCAGGCCATGGGCGTGTTGAGCTTGACACGGTAGATCGCCGCGCGCGTGGTCTCTTTATCCCAGTAATTCATTGTATCAGGATAGAGCAGAGAGACGTTTGCCGACCATTCGGGCCCCCAGTAGTTCCAGTCATCGTCGCAAAAGACTAAAGCCTGATGCTGGAGCGCTAGAGTATCATAGCGATAAGCGTTGTTCTTTCGGAAATAATTTTTTAAAGTCACGGTATCCGTGCCGATCCCGGTAGGTGTCAAGCGTCCGATAAAGATCTCGGGGTTGATCTCGCCTTCATGACCGTCGAATTTACCGTTACCTGCCGCCATCGTGTCCAGCCACGTGCCGTTGAGGTCCATGTAATACAGGTCCATGGGAAAATCCGCGTATCCATAGGTGTTGAAGTCATCGGCGACCTCGAACCATGCGACCGGCAGACTTCCGACCAACAACGCGCCTTCGATGTTATTTGTATTATACTGGCTCTGCAGGAAAGTGCGGAGCGATTCGGGCGTGCCTCCCGTCATCTGGAAACTGTAGATCGTGTAGCCTTCATACTGAAGGTTGTCAGTAAGCTGGTCGAGCGCGCCGATCAGCGCCGCGGCGATGCTCTGCTGGCAGATGATAACAACATTGCCCTGCCGTCCGTCGCCCTGAACAAATCGGTCCTGTAACCACGAGAAGGTTGTATAAGGGTGCTGGTTGATCCAGTCTTCATACGTTTCCGGATGCGAGCCTGGCGGGCCTGCCCAACGAAGCAGTGGGATCCGGGAATAATCAGCGGCAAAAGACAATGTAATTGCTGCTGTTAACAAAATCAAAATTGATGGTTTAGTATTCATGCAATCTCCTTTTTTAGCGAATATATTTAATGTTTTGAACATGGTCTTTATTGCCTTTTAAAATATGCACGAAATAACTGCCTGAAGAGACCTGGATACTTTTTTCATCTGAGCCGTCCCAAACAAGCTGATACTTGCCCTGGGCTGCTGTGGTATTATCGAGCAATGTTCTTACCAGACGACCCGCCGCGTCATAGATAGTTACCTTGAGCGGAGCGGAGATTTCTTCGGCAGCTACATTAAAGGGGATCGTGACATTGGTATTGCCCGAGGCAGGATTAGGGTAGATTCTGCCGGCGGATTTTATCGCATAAGTGCCTTTTTGATCCTCGACCCCCGAGGTATAAGCGTAAACCACCACGTAGGAATCGCTCGAGCTGCCGTAACGTACGATAATGATCTCATCACGGCCGTCGCCGTCCAGGTCCTCAAGGGTCCCGTTTCCGTAGAATCCGGTTATCAGCGGGCTTTCGTATTCCTGGGTATGCGTTGACGCATCGTAGACCCTGAATCTGCCGTAATAAGAAGGACTGGAATAATAATAACCTGCGATGACAAGTTCGCCCGCGGCATCATTATCAGTAGTCAAGGGAACGAGCATGCCGTTGCCGTCGATATCGCGGGGGTGGAACACATTGAGGTAGTCATACCCGGGAAATGATATTGTCCAGGCGGAAGTGTAATTGCCATTGTAGAACATGAAGGCGCTGCTGGAACGCGCTTCCAGTTCGACCAGGTTATCTGCGTCAATATCAAAGCCATAGGCACCGCCCCATCCGTATTGCCCGAGGTTCGGGCTGGTCCATTCAGCGGTGTACTGGGCAAAGCAAAGGTTGGTAAATATTAATACTACCATAGTTTTTATATTGAATTTCATATAACCTCTTTTTTGTTTAATCGATCTCAGCATATATTGTTTACAGCAATAAACAAATTTAGATTCTTCGCTTCATTCAGAATGACAGATTCAAGTGTCATTCTGAGTTTCGTGAAGCTAAACGAAGAATCTGAGATTGCCACGCGACCTGCGGTCGCTCGCAATGACAGAACGGTGGTAATCCCGTTTGCTGCAAACAACAGCAGCATCGGGGCGGAGGGATTTGTCGAGTTCCGCACGACTTGTGCGGGACGCAGATCCTGTTTCTACCTTCATTAGATAAAAGAAACAGGGAACCCGCGACTACCCTAACTTATCCCCGTACGACTTCTGTAATCCATACGCCTTCAATTCGGGGCGGAGGGATTTGAACCCACGACCCCATGGTCCCAAACCATGTGCGCTAAGCCGCTGCGCTACGCCCCGTAAACTTCAGGTTACAGATCCAGTACCTTGATTATTATATACCTAATTCAGCATGTGTCAAGGAAAGGAAGTTCTCGACTCTCTCGACTACGCTCGAGACAAGTCCGCTCGAACGGTATTCAGTTTTATAGACACCCCTCACCCTTACCCTCTCCCACAAGGGGAGAGGTAATATTATGGAAGATTGGGAGGCAAAATACATGGACTCCCGTTGGAATTGATCCCGTACCATGATATGGAATAGGAATGACAGGTGAAAAAAAATGGATTCCCGCTGGAGTTTACCCCGTACTCTGTCTGATACGGGGCGGGAATGACAGCACCGTGGAATTAAAAACCGATGGACCAGTCGATGGTCCAGTGCGGCTGGCTGGTCGCGAGGTCTTTGTACAGGAACGGAAAATTAACAGAGACCGGACCGATTGCGATCTTCAACCCCGCGTCGTAAGCGTCGCGCAGACTTCCGTCGCCTGCGGTTTGATCACGATATATGCCGTAATCTCCGAATAAACGGAACGGGATGTTCCGCGGTAGTTCCAAACCAATGCAGTACAGTTCGCTGGTCTTGATATGCTGCGTCTGATAGCCGTTCATGTTGCCATCGCCGGTAATATGTACGTGTTCCTGGGGCGAGAGGTAGCCCTCTTGGCTGAACACGAGGTCTGCCAGCTGCGATATCCTTAGTTTCCCGGCCAGGAAAAACTGCTCCTGGCGGGGAGCCGTGCCAAATATCTTTCCGCAGAACAGGCGGGCCTGGACCGGTATCGGGACCGATTTTATTGTCGATACTTCAAGAAAAGCCTTCGCGTAGGTGTAATCGCCGTTCACGGACCGGTCGGTCAGTGATAAAGAGACAACTACGGACAGATCTTTCGCGATGACCTTCACAGAATTGTCCAGGATCATATTCTCGCCCAGATCCCAGTCCAGAGAATCCACAAAATCGAACGAATTCAGACGGTAGTAAGCCAGGTTATTTTCTATCGCGATCGATCTCTGGGTTGAGAAAGGGATGCCCAGGTTGGTCATAAAACCGCCTTTTATCTTGTCCTCATTATGGGAATTAGAATACTGGGCAAAGATCCGCGAGCGCAAGCCCTTTTTAAATATCACCGGTGTCTGGTAGCTGAAATTGGGATAGAATCTTCTACTTTTTGTGCCGTAAATAAGACCCGCGATCCACTGGTGACGACCCTTGACAAAGTCAAAATCAATGAATTCGGCACCCGCCAGGTACAGACCGGGCGTGAAGCCGTTGTCATCGCTGTACCACAGGTAAGGGCAATAAAAGATCTGGTAGGCATCGAACGACGGCAGGGCAAGGATCGGTTTTATTTCAATACGCCGGGGATAATAGTTATTGTAGTAATTCGTCTCGAGCGCGTAGCCGTAGGGATCGATGTGGACGCGCTTGACTTTTTTTGCGGGTGCGCAGTCGATGATCATTGTCTTATCGTGCCCATCGACGTGGTAGATCTGGCCGCCAAGCTCGGTCTCAATGAATACATCGACCGGCACGGGGACGTCGCCGCGGTTGACGATCTCGACCGTGCCTCCGCTTACGCTTTTTATATACCAGTCGCAGAACTCGGTCGTATTGAGAAAACCATGAAAGAACGGCTGCAGGTCCTGCTGGCTGACCGATTCGCACACGGCGATAAAATCAGCGCTCGATGGATGTTTGTACGCGTACTGCCCGTAATATGTCCGCATGATGCTGTCGAACATCGGGCGTCCGAGCATGCCCTCGAGATTTTTCAGCATCAGACCGGGTTTGGCATACGCGGCATTAACGTAAGCCAGCGGGAGTTCAGTGAACTCGTAGCTGGGTGTGAGTACCGGTTTCTCAAGGCCGTTCGTTTGAGTGAGGTAATAAAATAAACGCTGATAATATGGTTCGGTGAGCGGCGGCAGGAAAGGCGATTTCAACAACGATCCCTGCTCGCCATATTTATCTTCAAAATAGCGCATTTCGACGTAAGTGGTGAAGCCTTCGTCGAGCCAGGCTTCGTCGGTCTCGTTATTGCCGATCACACCGTAGAACCACTGGTGGCCGATCTCGTGGGCAATGGCCTGTTCGAAAACGCGCGTGATAGGATCTTCGTCTAAGCCAATGATGACCAGTTGGGGATATTCCATGCCGCCGCCACTGGAGGCGTATCCATCCACGATACTCAAGGTTTTGTACGGGTAAGGACCGAACCATCTTTCGTAACGCTGGACCGCGTCGACCGCATACGTGGACGCGTTCTTCCATTTTTTACGGTCCTTAGCCGTAAAAAAAACGTCGATCGAAATATCACCGACCATCGTCTGCTCGACGTGAAAATCAGGGTCGCACACCCAGGCGAAATCATGGACATTCTCGGCGCTGAACCGCACGGTCTTGCGACCGGCCGAAGGTGGTTTTATATCATCACGGATCAGTGAACGCGTGAATTCCACGTCGGCTGAATCCACCCGTTCACCCGTGACCGCGATCACGTAATTGCCGGGCAGCTCGATCGATACGTCAAACTGGCCGTACTCACCGTAAAATTCGCCCAGCGCGTGATATGGGTCATTATGCCATCCGGCCTGGTCATAAACACACGGTTTTGGATACCATTGGGACATCTCAAAGTGATCCTTGCGGTAGCCCATCCGCGATGTAATGCGCGGAATCTTAACGCCGCAATCTATACGCATGGTCAAAGAATCGCCGGGCATCAGCGTTCCGGACAGGGCTACGGCCATGATCGTTTCATTGATCAAGCAGGACAGGGACTCATCGTTTGCGGTGATGCCGTAGATGTCTATGAAGCTGCGATCCCTGACCGGTACATCCATTATCGTTGAGAAGGAGATCTTTTTCATTTCCCGGGCGAATGTGGTGTTATCATCGCGAAAAGCGTTAGGGTACAGGTGGAAGTATATCGTGTCCAGGGGAGAGGGTGAATTATTGTGATATGTGACATACTCTATACAATTCAAAAACTTGCGCTCGGTGTCGAGGTCTGCGCTGATCGCATAAGAGACGTACTGCTGCCACGCCGCGGCCAGTACCAGGATCAGGATCATCGCGTTAATTATACGGATTTGATTGGAATATTCAAGGGTATCCCGCCGCAGGACTTGACATCCCGTGAATCAGTGGTTATAATCCGGAAAAGGAGGCAATTCATGAATAAAAACATCGGTATTAACGCATGCGCGCTGTTGTTCATTGTTATATGCTCGGTAAACCTATCCTTTGCCCAGTGGATCCCTCAAAACCTTCTGGTAATGCCCGGCCAAAGTTATTATCCGGAGATCGTTGACGTGAACAACGACAGCATTTATGACATCGTCTCGCACTGCAATCCTGGCGGAGTATGGTTATGGGCGAGCGACGGCGGTTACTTGCCAAGCTGGACGCCGCTGGATACGATCACCATGCCGGGTATCTATATGTTTTGCGCTGCGGCCGGTGATTTCAACCAGATCTGTTGTTCTGGTCAGGTAAGGATGGCGCTTAAGGCCTGAGTCCGGTTACTGGAGCGGGAATATCTTTACGTAAGTTTTTTGTTTGAGTTCTTCAATGAGCCGGTCGTAGTGTTTTTGCAGTTCCTGTTCATACAGGTATTGGTAGATCCGTTCCCGCAGTTCGTCGAATTCAAGATGCTTCTCCGGCGTCTTTTCCCGGGCATAAAGCAGGTGATAACCGTAGGGCGTTAGGATCGGTTCGCTGACCTGACCCTGGGCCAGGTCTTTTACCACTTCGTCGAACGGCGGGGTCAGCTGGTTCACATAAAAATCGCCCAGGTCAACGTTAGGATCCATTGAATTGATCTTTGCCAGGCTGTCGAAATTCGCGCCTTGTTCGATCTGTTCCTTGATCCGGCGGGCCAGGTTGGCGACACGGATAGTGTCGGCTTTTGTCGTCTCGACCGTGAGCAGGATCTGCCGTGCCAGGACCCAGTCTGGTCCTTTGTTCAGCACTTCCACGATATGGTACCCGAGGCGAGTGGGGAACGGCTGCGAAACGACCCCGGGTTTGAGCGAGAAAATGACCTTTTCAAATTCCTCGAGCGTTTCGCCTTTCTTGATCCTGCCAAGCATGCCGCCCTGCCGCTTGGAATTTTCATCTTCGGAAAATTCCTGGGCTATGACGCTGAAATCTCCGCCGGCCAAGATCAGTTTGTATACTTCGATAGCCCGGTCGAACTGCTTTTTCAGGGCATCCTCGCCCGGTCTGATGACAAGGAGGATATGGGCGAGCTTTATCCGGCCCGGCATGAACGCGATCGAATCTTTGTTCTGGTCGTAGAACCGGCGGACCGCGATCGGCGATATCATGATCTTGGTGCCCCATTTTTTCATGATCAGTTCCTGCATTAGCATCTTTGTCCGCTGGCTTTCCTCGGCGTTCTTTTTGATCTCCTCAAGGGTAATCCCGCGTTCTGCAAGCCACTTATAAAAATCGGCCTCCGACGGGAAATTCTGCTTGATGTTCTCGATGATCGTCTTTACGCGGCTTTGCAGCTCATCGTTGGAGATCCCGATCGATTCCACTTCCGCCTGCACGACCATGAGCCGGCTGGCGATGAGCTCGTTGAGGACATAGGTCCTGATCTCCTCATCGGTCCCGAACATGGTCTTTGCGGCCGGATCGCTGGCGATGTACGCCGAGTTGGCGGCGACCTCGCTTTCCAGAATGACATCATCACCGACAATGGCGGCGACCTGGTCGGCGAGCGCGCCAAAAACAATAGACAGGAGTGCGATCAGCATCGGCATCGCTGGATCCCCCGGTGTTGTATCCTTATTTCTTGAGCGGCGCCAGGTCGACCGTGATCTTGTATTTTGTCTTAAGACTGTCTACATAGGAGCGCAGGAATTCCTGGTATTTCTGCGACATCAGGTAATTGTAGATCTGGGAACTGTACGTGTTGAAATCGACCTTGGAAAACATTTTTTTCCTGTCGACCATCTTCACGATAAGAAAGGTTCCCTGGACATAAGGGATGATGCCGGACAATTCGCCGGGCTGCATCTTGAAGATCTGCTCCTCGACGGCAAAATCACCAAGACTGCCGCGCGGGATGTAATCGGTGACCACTCTCGGGTCGGCAGGGTTCTCAAGCCTGGTCAGGGAGCGTTCCCTGGCGATCTTGAAGAAATCCGCACCTGATTTGATCTCCGCCAAAGTCCGCGCTGCAAGCTCATAGTTCTGAAGGACGATCTGACCGAGCTTGACCGCGTACAGGAATTCGTCATTATGCAGGTCGAAGTAGTTCCTGACGTCCTGTTCGCCCACGGCCGAGCCGCCGAACTCCCGGCGGACGATCTCCATTGCCAGCAGGTTCTTGCGATACTGGCTAATGACCAGTTTCACCGAATCTTCCTTATCAATGCCTTTTTTCAGGGCCTCGAGATACAGTATTTCCTGTTCTGCCCAGTTGTCAAGAAAGGCCTTGATATTGTCGTCCGAAAGCTTGCTGAGCTCTGATTCGGGAACGTATTTTCTAAGTTCATCAACGGTCAGGACCGAACCGTTGATCCGGACCAGTATGTCGGTGCTCTTTTTTGTGCATGTCGTGATGACCGCGCAGAGCATCAGGCAGGCAATGAGCCCGGTACGCACAAAAGATCTCGGTGTCATTTTTCCTCCTTCTTTGACATCAATTCGCTGACCGCTTTTTCGTTCAACTGGGGATTGTACTTCGCCCGCAGTTCGGTAAAGAGCGTCTCGCGCAGGGATGCGATCGTATTTTCACGGATCTTTGACGAGACTTGAGTGTATACGTCCTGGAGTTTTTTATCCTTGTAGGTTTCCGGATGATCTTTGAAGTATTTAGTGACCATCGCGGAATCGATAACGATCTTTTCAAGAACATTGTCAGAATAGAACTTCTGGTAAAGCAGCGTGTTCAGGGCGCTGCGCAGGTCGTTCTTGATCTTGGGCAGATTTTCGGCTTTCGTTCGGACGGCTTCTTCGTAGAGCAGGTCCGGAAGAAGAGCGCGCTGGACAAGGATCTTGGGGTCGATGCTGGAACGCTGGTATTGGTAACGGACCGCGTCAATGATCGAACGGACCCTGACGATGTTCGTATCCTTGCCGGTCACTTTTTTCACGATCCAGGTATCGAGGTCCTTGTCGGTGATCAACGAATCTGGTTTTAAAAGACTCGCGAACCCTTCATCATTATATTCCACGTGGGCCTTGTCGATGAGCGCCGTCGTAAATTTCTCGCCCAGTTCCAGGGCTTTTTCGCGCAAAAGTGAGCTCTTGATGCTTTCTTTGACGTCATCGAATTTCGGGGTATCAGCCTTCTTGTGTTCGATAACCTTCAGGATATAGAAGTACTCGCCGAAGAGGATGGGTTCGGTCGTAGTACCGAGCTTTGCTTTCTTCACCGCTTCGAATATCTCGGGCGGCAGCGACAGCGCGGAAAAAGAGCCGATGTCGCCGTTCGCCGTTAAAGTGTCCAGCGAATATTTCAGGAGCGAATCGAATTCGATCCCGCGCTTGAGTTCCTTCCCCAGGAACGTTGCCAGCGATTCACTGGGCAGCACTATCTGCGCAAGGTGGTACTGGTCCATGTACTGGTTATACAATTTCTTCGCGTCGTAATCCGAGATCTTGATCTTGTCGATGACCTGTGCCTCGTAAAAACCGCGGGTGATGATATCTTTGCGGTTCGTTTCATAAGCCGCGGTCACAACCGGGTCTTTTTCATACCCCTGTTCCCGCGCCGCGTAGATCACAAGCATCTGATTGACGAATTCATTGATCTTTTCGGTCCTTTTTATCGAATCGTCGGTAGGAGCGAACTGGATACGGCTGTTAAAATCATCGACCGTGTATTGCTCTTTATTGATCGTAAGCAGGACCTTATTGTCGACACAACTGGCAAAAATCGATAATGCCAAACACAGTGCGAAAACGTATTTTAAGTATTTCATGATGTAAGCCTCCTTGACCGAAATTATACACAATCTCGGCATAAAGTCAACCCCGTCTTCCAATTCCCCTCCCCCTTGATGGCAGCATTAAAGATTAAACCCTCACCTTATTCCTCTCCCTTAAAAATGGAGAGGGTAGGGGTGAGGGATAACTGGTGTCCCTGTGGGAGGGAGGATAAAGGTGGGGGTGATTTGTAAATACTCGACTTTCACAAGTCTATAAATTCGAATTTTTGCACTAGTTAAGGTGGTTCTCGACGCTCTCGACTACGCTCTAGACAGGTCCGCTCGAACGGTAAACCACTGATGAACGGCTGAGATTGCTTCGCACGAAGATCACTCGCAATGACACCCCCCACCCTAACCCTCCCCCTCAAGGGGGGAGGATAAAGGTGGGGGTGAAAGGCCCATAAGATTGCTTCGTCTCCCTCGATAAACTCGGGATTCCTCGCAATGACGGAAAAAAGTCTGGATTCCCGTTTGCACGGGAATGACATAGGGCTGAGCTCTTGACAATGGAAGCGTTGATATTATAATGTAAGCAGAGGGTAAAGATGGTTAACCTGCTCATGCTTGTCATATTCGCCGGGACCACCGGTAAGATCCAGGGCGTGGTCAATGACGCGGATTCCGGCGAACCCATTCCCGAAGCGAACATTGTCATCACGGGCACGGGTATCGGCGCGGCCGCGGATGATAAAGGCTATTTCGCCATTTTAAACCTTGTGCCCGGCTCCTACGATGTGGAAGTATCCTGCATCGGATACGAAACCAAGCATATAAAAAAGGTCATGGTTCAGGTCGATAAAACTTCCAGGCTGTCGGTCAGCTTACAGCCGGCGCTGATCGAGATGCCGCCGGTGAGCGTTATTTATAAGCAAAAAGACATTGAAAAGGACTGGACCGGCACGACCTATATTATCAGAAACGAGGAGATTCGCACCCTGCCCATCGATTACACGACCGGCCTGATCCAGTTCCAGCCGTCGGTCGCCCTCATGGATACGTCATTGCACGTGCGGGGCGGCAGGCCGACCGAAGTCGCGTACCTTATCGACAATGTCTCGATCATTGATCCGCTCACCGGCGAACCGGCGATCAACCTTTCAAAGAGCGTCGTCGAGGAGATAATTTTTTTACCGGGCGGCTTTGACGCCGAGTACGGTCGTGCCATGTCCGGCGTCGTCAATGTGATCACGCAGAACCCGATCGGTAGATTAAAAGCGGAAGCATCGGGCAAGAGCGAGCGGGTCATGCCGCTATATTATGATTTCGGCTATGAGAACGCGCAGGCAATCATGCATCTACCATCATTCTTGCGATCGAAAGCGCTGATTTCACTGGACATGATGCACACGGATGACTGGCAGCCCAGGCTGGTATTATTACCGCACAAACAGCGGGATGATTACGCTTTGTATGGCAAGTGGGTAATGGCACCTTCGGGCAAACTTAGGGTGAGTTTGAGCGGAGCACAATCCCATTCCCAGTTTGATTTGTATAACGGGTATCACTGGCGTATGCATCTTGAGCGTTTCCGCTCAGATCTGAAAAAAGGGAATTTGCAGGCTTTTAATTTGAATTATCTGCCGGATTCGCGCAAACTCTTCAACCTGACCTTGAGCCGGCTGTACTCCAGATATGTTTACGGTGTCAGGTTATACAAAGATTACGGTTTGTTCGAAGATTTTGAGTTTAAGGATTACCGCGACCTGGAGTTTTTCATCGGAGCCGGCAGCATAAATAACCCCTTCGGAGTGCGTCGGGCATATGTACCTTATGACGCTGATTATTATGAGTACCGCGACCGGTCATCGCAGGTCTTTAAAGCCAATGCCAGCACAGTGCTGGATATCCACGAGTATCATGAGATCAAAGGAGGCTTGGAATATACCTGCAATATCTTCGATAATTTCACTTATTGGGTCAGCAATGATACGCTTGATCCGATCGTTGATGTATGGAATTACAAACCCGAAGAAGTTTCGGTTTATCTTCAAGATAACATTGACTATAAAGGATTGTATGCGAAGATCGGGTGCCGATATGATTATTTTTCCAGCAAGATCCCAGGTGTGAATCCAAAATCCAATATTTCACCGAGGCTGGGATTCTCTTTTTTAGTTACCGAAAAATTCTTGTTCCGGGCAAATGTCGGCAGGTATACCCAGCCGCCATTGTATGACTGCATGTATAGGTATTATTTGCAGCTGCCATATCCTGATTGGGTGTGGTATTACATGAAAATCATCGGTAATCCCAATCTGGAGCCGGAAAAAACAACAAGTTATGAAGTCGGATGTCAGGGCGCGATCCGCAAAAATATGAACATCACATGCAACGCGTTTTATAAAGACATAACCGGTTTGACCGGGACAAGAGCAATAGAAAATGAAGCTCATATCTACTGGTCTTACTTCAATGTCGAATATGGCAGCGCCAAGGGCATCGAAACAATCCTTGATTATTCCAATTCCGTGTTCACCGGCAAGATATCGTACACGTTATCCTGGGCAAAGGGCACGAGTTCCTATGCCGCTGAAGTCCATGACGATTACTGGCGCGATACGACATATATCCCTTCGGCCGACGAGTATGACCTGGACTTTGACCAGCGCCACCGGTTCCTGGCGCAGGGCACGTTCAGTCTGCCCATGGCGGTCAAACTGCACCTTTTTGGTTATGTCGGTTTTGGTTTTCCCTATGCCGAGCCAAACGCCGAAAACAAGGTTTCAAACGCCCCGCGTTCAGAACTGCAGAAACAAATCGACTGCGTCGTGACCGCGCCCATAAGGATCGGCCGGTTCACGGTGAACGCGCTGGCCGAGGTCATTAATATTTTGGATATCAGGTACCAGAAGACTCCGTACAGTTCGATCTATATGTATTCACCTCCCAGGGCCGAGGAACTTGATGATTACATGACCATGGATGCGCCCTATTATCACCCGGCCGTGGATTTTAACCATGACGGCGTGATCACTCCCCGGGAAGAATATACTGCGCATCAAGACATGTGGAGATTTTATAACCAACAAGCCTGGATTAACGTTAATTCCGCGCCGCGGCGGGCAAGGGTGGGGATAACGCTGAATTTTTGATCCATCTGGACTGGAAGACATAAGCCATTCGGCATGGATGCAGTTATGGTTATTGGTAATTGGTTAATGGTTAAATATTTAACTATATTATTTTCGATTATTTAACCATTTAACGATTTAGCCAAGAATTCTTTTTCATGCGTGGTTCTTGATTTAATATAGAGATTGTATATATTTATTCATGGAAAGGATCATCCTCTACATCACCATTCTGATCACCGCGGCTTTCATTATTATTTCAAAGATCTTCGATCCGATCTGGCTGATCGTGCTCGTACTGACGATACTCTGGTATCACCGTGAAGAAAGCAATATCCGGCCGTTTTTCATTATCAACCTTCTGCTCTTTCTCTGTTATTTCGTTTTTCATTATTTTTCCCTGCTCGTTCCTTTCATAATCGGTATGGGGCTTTCGTATATACTGGCGCCGGCCGTGAACTGGCTGGAAAGGCGGCGCGTGCCCAATGCGGTCGCGATCCTGGCGGTACTCATTCCTTTCATTGTCGTGATCCCGCTGGTCATCTTCATGGTCATATTCGGGCTGGTCGACGAGGTCCAGGTCATGATCAGCAGGATCCCAGATGTCATCCAGTACGTGCAGGACCTTCTGGGGCTTATCATCGCTAAATTATCCAACATTGGGATCAGCATAGATCCGGACCTGATCGCGAATACCGTCACTGACCAGCTGACCAATATCCTGAGCGGTTTTTTCATCACGATCGGGCAGATCGGCAAGGGCATCCGGGATCTGGTCATCATTTTGTATAATCTGGTATTGATACCGCTCTCCGGATACCTGTTCCTTGCCGACCGCAAGAGGATCGCGCTCTGGTTTAAAGAACTGTTCCCCGCGGACGAGCAGGCGCAGGTCAGTGAATTCATCGGCCGGTTGAACATATCGTTCGCCAAGTTTTTCCGGGGACAGCTCCTGCTGATGCTCGTGGTCGGCGTGATCGTCGGGTTTTGCCTGTGGATCCTGGGGATAAGATATTACCTCTTGCTGGCGATCGTGGCCGCGCTGGCAAATATCATTCCGAACGTGGGTTTTATCCTGAGTTTCCTGCCCGCGATCCTGATCGGCGCTTTGAGCCCTTCTCCTTGGGCTGCCTTGATGAAAATATGCGCGGTCTACCTGGGCGAACAGCTCCTGGAAAATTTCCTGCTGGGACCCTTGATCGTCGGCCGGGCATCGCGCCTTAACCCGGTCGTGGTTATGATCGTGCTCGTGCTGGGCGGCGCGGTCTTCGGGATCTGGGGCGTGATCATCGCCGTACCGGTCGCGATCTTCCTGCGCGAATACTTGAATTATTTTTTGGGCCTGAATCTGTAAGATTTTGTCATTCCCGCCCCTGCTTCCGCAGGAGTAAACTTGTCCCCGCATAAGCGGGAAGAAGGAATCCAGAAGATAAAAGAAAATGAAAAAGCCTGGATTCCGCATCAAGTGCGGAATGACATATAAGGATAACGAAAAAAAGAAGGTTCATCGAGAATGCCGAGCCAAAAGGAGAACAATATGAAAAACATGCCCAATCTTACTGGTATCGTAGTTACGTTTTTTTTATCGATAACCGCATCATTACATGCGCAGGTTTTTTTCCCGGTGCAGGACGCGTACGTATCTCAGTACAATCCCACAAGTAATTTCGGTGACGTCGGATGGCTCTGGGTATATAGTGATCTATGGTATGATGGCACGATCGCCCGTAGTCTCATCGAGTTTGACCTCACCAGTATCCCGCCCGGTTCTCCGGTTCAGGCGGCAATGCTCAATATCTATATGTTCAACCAGGCCGGGAGCGACATGATCGTAGAGCTGCATTCGGTGCTGCAGCCCTGGAGCGAAATGACCGTCACCTGGAATAACCAGCCGGTGCATGACACCAACATCGTCGCTCTCCTGCCTTACCAGGATTATGGCTGGTGGCATTTCCCGGTCACCGGGATCGTGCAAGACTGGATAAATAATCCCGTCATCAATAACGGCCTTAAGATGAAACATCAGGTTGAACAGTATCCTGACAGCCTGGGCTACGCCGTTTATTTTTATTCGCGCGATACGACCCTGGAACAACCGAATCTCGAAGTGATCCTGATGGATGTCGAAGAGCAAGAAGCCGCGGCTATACGGCCGCTGAAGGTTTTTCCCAACCCCGCGCGCGGGCAGTTGATCCTGGAAACGAGCACCGCCCTGGATGCGCCATTTCGGTTCGCCTGGTATGACCAGACCGGCAGAAAAATCCGGAATGCGACAAGCCAGGCGTTCAGAGCAGGAAACCACAGGTGCATATTATCAACTCATAATCTGATCCCGGGAGTATATTTTCTTAAAGTTGAAGATGATAAAGGTGCCTATTTTAAACGGGTAGTCATAGTGGAGTAATCACAAAAAGTATCGGTTACTCAAGTTCCCTCCGCCGAAGAGATCTTAAAACAAAAGGGCACCGGTATTATGCCGGTGCCCTTTATCATTGAAAGTGATGCCTGTTATTCTTTTCCTTTTGCCGCAGGTTCTGCCTTAACTTCGGTTTCGGCCTCAGCCTCGGCAGGTTTTACCGCCTCGAGGTCCAGAGCTAATTTCTGATATTCCCGGATGCCGGTACCCGCCGGAATGATCCGGCCCACGATCACGTTCTCCTTTAGTCCTTCGAGCCGGTCGAGCTTACCTTCGACCGCGGCGTCGGCCAGGACCTTTGCTGTTTCCTGGAAGCTCGAAGCCGAGAAGAACGATTCGCTGGAAAGCGCGGCCCGCGTGATACCCAGTAGTATCGGTCTATAGGTCGCCGGTTTCTTGCCGTCCACCAGCGCCTGCTGGTTGATAATGATGACGCGGCGCTTGTCGACGATCTCGCCGCCGACGAACGGCGTGTTGCCCGGGTCCTCGATCTTGACCTTTTGGAGCATCTGGCGGACGATGACCTCGATATGCTTGTCGTCGATCTTCACGTCCTGGATGCGGTACACTTCGAGGATCTCGTTGACCAGGAACCGCTGGGTTTCCATCGGCCCTTTGATTTTAAGGATATCATGCGGGTCAATAGCTCCCTCGCACAGCGGGTCGCCGGCGCGCACGTGCTCGCCGGAGTGGACTTTCAGGTACCGCGTGGTCGGGATCTTGTACGCGCGGACATCGCCGACATCGGGCGTAACCGCGATGTTCCAGATACCTTTTTCCTCGTCAATGTCGCTTACGCCGTCGATCTCAGATACGATCGCCGGGTCTTTCACGAATTTGGCTTCCAGCAGTTCTTCCACGCGCGGCAATCCACCGGTGATATCCTTGCTCTTGCCGATCTCCTTTGGTATTCTGGCGATCAGGGTGCCGCCACTGATCTCGTCGCCGTCCTTGACCAGCAGGTACGCGCCCGCCGGAATGGAAAAAGTCTTAAGGTTTTTACCCTTCTTATCCTGGAGATGGACTTTGGGATGGTGTTTGCGCAGACGGTCTTCCACGATAATAAGCTGCTTGCCGCCCGACCGCTCGTCGACCCAGTTCTCCTGGAGCGTGACCCCGGGGATGATGTCCGCGAACTTGATGACGCCAACGGCCGGTGACACGATCGGGATCGAGTACGGGTCCCACTCGAACAGGATGGCGCCGACATCCACCTTGGTTCTGGGCTTAATGTAGATCACGGCGCCGATCGGTATATTGTAATTGTAACCCATCTTGCGACCTTCGCTTTTGATGACAAGGCGGGCTTTGTCGTTAAGACTGACGATCAGTCCGTCCGGCCGTTCCGCACCCGAGAGGTTCTCAAAACTCACCTCGCCTGAGTACTCCGCGAATTTTGACGTGCTCTCCGCGATACGCAGAGCCGCGCCGCCGCCGTGGAAGGTCCTCAACGTGAGCTGAGTGCCGGGTTCGCCGATCGACTGCGCGGCAATGATGCCCACGGCTTCGCCGATCTCGACCATCTTGCCTGTCGCCAGGTTCCGGCCGTAGCATTTCGCGCACAGACCGACTGGTGCTTCGCAGGTCAGGATCGAGCGGACTTTCACCCGTTCAATCCCGGCCTTTTCGATCTTCATGGCCGTGTCGTCCGATATCTCCTGTCCCGCTTTCACCAGGACTTCCTCGGTGACCGGATCGATGATGTCGACCAGGGCAACGCGGCCGGTGATGCGTTCGCTCAGGGGTTCCACGATCTTTTCACCTTCCTTAAGCGCGCCGATCTCCTGGCCCATGATCGTACCGCAGTCGTCGTGCGTGATCGTGACGTTCTGGGCGACATCGACTAGGCGCCGCGTCAGGTACCCGGCGTCAGCGGTTTTCAATGCCGTGTCCGCAAGACCTTTGCGCGCACCGTGGGTCGATATAAAGTACTCCAGCACGGTCAGACCATCCTTGCATGATGATTTGATCGGTGTTTCGATGATCTGCACCGCAGTGACCTTGCGCTGGGGTTTGGACATGAGACCCCGGAGGCCGCAGATCTGGCATGCCTGGTTTCGGGAACCGCGGGCACCCGATTCAACCATCATGAACAGGGGATTGAATCCATTCTGGTCTTTGCTGAGTTCGCTGATAAGCTCTTCCTCGATCTCCATGCCGACCTTGGTCCAGGTGTCGATGACCTTGTTGTACCGCTCGCTCTCGGATATCAGACCGCTCTTGTGCGCGCGGTTGATATCGGTGATCTCTTTGGTGCCCCGCGCCCAGATCTTATCCTTGTTCCGGGGGCTGATCATATCGTCGATGCCGATCGTCAAGCCTGACCTCGTCGCGTATTCAAAACCGAACTTCTTGAGGTTGTCGAGCAGTTCCACCGTCTTTTCCGTGCCGAACCGGTGCAGGCTGTCGTCGACGATCCCGGCCAGGGCTTTCTTGTTGATGGTGATATTCTTGAACCGCATTTCCGGCGGTATCAGGTCGTTGAAAATGACTCTGCCGGCTGTGGTGTCGATGATCTTCTTGTTGTAAAGGTACTTGATCGGCTGGTGCAGCGTGATGGCTTCGTTGAACAGGGCGTGGTTTATCTCATCGATCGAAGAGAGTATTTTGGGCTTGCCGGTTCCGGCTCTTTCCTTGGTAAGAAAGTGCAAACCAATGACCATATCCTGGGTCGGGGTCATGACCGCTCGGCCGTCAGCCGGTTTGCGGATATTGTGGATGGACAGCAGGAGCAGATAGCATTCCATTATCGCTTCGGGCGACAGGGGAACATGAACGCTCATCGTATCGCCGTCAAAGTCGGCATTGTAAGGAACGCAGACCATCGGATGAATGGCGATCGCCCGGCCTTCCTTGAGCACGGGGAGGAATGCCTGGATCGAGATCCGGTGCAGGGTCGGCGCGCGGTTGAGCATGACCGGATGGTCCCTGATCACATCTTCGAGGATCTCGTAGACCTCGGTCGAACGCGCCCGGACTAGACGGCGGGCGTTCCGCTCGGAATCGACCACGCCGCGCTCCTCGAGTTTCCGCGCGATCATGGGCTTGAAAAGTTCGAGTGCCATTTCCTTGGGGATGCCACACTGGTAGAGCTTAAGCGATGGGTCGACGACAATGACCGACCGGCCTGAATAATCAACGCGCTTGCCCAGCAGGTTCCTGCGGAACCGTCCTTGTTTTCCCTTGAGGGCGTCGGCCAGTGATTTCAGAGGACGGTTGCCCCGGCCCTTGATCGGCCGCGAGCGCCGCGAATTGTCCAGGAGCGCGTCGATCGCGTCCTGGAGCATACGCTTTTCATTGCGGACAATGACTTCCGGCGTTTTGATCCCTGAGATCAGGGATTTTACCCGGTTGTTCCTCGTGATAACCCGTTTGTAAAGGTCGTTCAGGTCCGACGTCGCGTACCGGCCACCCTCGAGCGCCACCAAAGGCCTCAGGTCAGGCGGTATAACGGGGATCTTGGTCAGGACCATCCATTCCGGCCGGTTGCCGGAAAGACGCAGGGCTTCCACGAGCTTTAGCTTGTTCAGCAGCTTCGTGCGCCGCGCCGGCAGAGTTTCTTTTTCCAGTCGGATCCGCAGGTCGCTCGACAGGTTTTCCAGGTCGATCTCCTTGAGTAATTCATACACCGGGCTTCCGCCCATGTCGGCCTTGAACCCTTCGTATTTGGCTTCCCGGGCCGCCTGGAATTCCTCTTCGTTCAATATCTCACCCTTGGAGTGCGGGGAATTGCCTGGTTCCAGTACGACATAAGCTTCGTAATTGAGGATGGTTTCCAGCTGGTTGATGGAAAGGTCGAGCAGGAGTCCGATCTTGCTGGGCGGGATTTTGTAAAAGAAGATATGGGCGACGGGAACGGCAAGGTCAATATGCCCCATCCGGTCGCGCCGCACCGAGGCCGCAGAGACCTCGACCCCGCACCGGTCGCAGATCGTGCCCCGGTATTTTGCTTTCTTGTACTTGCCGCAGGCACATTCAAAATCCTTTACCGGTCCGAAGATCCTTTCGCAGAAAAGGCCATCTTTTTCGGGCCGCTGCGTGCGGTAATTGATCGTGTCGGCGCGCGTCACTTCTCCTTTTGACCAGGAAAGGATCGTTTCAGGGGAAGCCAGGCTGAGCCTGATTCCGTTGTAACCCATCTGATCGGGTTCGTCATGCGAGCTACTTCTCATCGGATTCCTCCCCTCTTTCAAATATCACGTTAAAGCAAAGTCCCTGGAGTTCTTTCAGGAGCACGTTGAACGAAGCCGGAGCACGGGGCCGTGGCGGGTTCTTGCCCCGGATCAGGGCTTCGTACATGGCCGCGCGGCCTTCGACGTCATCGGATTTGACGGTCAGCATTTCCTGCAGTGTATATGCAGCGCCGTAGGCTTCAAGGGCCCAGACTTCCATCTCTCCCAGACGCTGGCCGCCAAACTGCGCTTTTCCGCCCAGCGGCTGCTGCGTGATGAGCGAGTAAGGTCCGCTTGAGCGGGCGTGCATTTTTTCGTCGACCATGTGGATGAGCTTGAGCATGTACATCTGACCCACAGTGACCTTGGATCCAAAGGGCAGGCCGGTCTTACCGTCCCGCAGCATGACCTGGCCGTCTTCCGGTAGGTTCGCTTCCTTTAATTTATTCTTTATCTCACCAACGGTCGCGCCGTTGAACACCGGTGTGACCGCGTAAAATTTCAGCTTGTCGGCCGCCCAGCCAAGATGGGTTTCCAGGATCTGTCCCACGTTCATACGCGATGGCACTCCCAGCGGGTTCAAGACGATATCGATCGGCGTGCCGTCGGCTAGGAACGGCATGTCCTCCTCGGGCATGATCTTGGCCACGACGCCCTTGTTACCGTGCCGGCCGGCCATTTTGTCGCCGACCGCGATCTTTCTTTTCTGGGCGATGAATATCTTGACGACCATGAGCATGCCGTACGGGAGTTCGTCGCCGCGCGTAAGCTTGTCGTCCTCGGTCTTTTCATCCGCGAAGATCCTCAGGAGGTTCTCCTCGCCTTCCAGCACGATCTTCTCCACTTTTTCGTTGATCTTGGCGTTATCCGTGAACTTCTCGTCCGCTACGACTTTGGTCGCATTAAGGGTGCCGAAAAATTCTTCATTAAACGTGCTGCCCTTTCTCAAAAGTACCCTGCCTTTGTCGTCCCGGATCGTGGATGCGGCGGTCTCGCCGTCGATAGTGCTCTTCAGCAGATCGTTGCGCAGGGTTAGCGCTTCATCCTTGAGCAGCTTGAATTCGTCCTTGAACTTTTTCGTGCGTTCTTTGATCACAAACTCGGCCAGCGGATCAGTGGTCCGCCGGGTGAGGACCTTGACATCGATGACCACGCCTTCGACGCCAGCCTCGACCCGCAGCGATGTGTCCCTGACATTGGTGGCTTTCTCCACGAAGATCGCCCGCATGAGCCGTTCTTCGGGGGTCAGCTCGGTCTCGCCTTTGGGCGTGATCTTGCCGACTAAGATGTCGTCGGGACCGACTTCCGCACCGATCCTGACGATCCCAAACTCGTCGAGGTCCTTGATGAGGAAGTCAGGCACACCGGGGATATCCCTGGTGATCTCTTCGGGGCCCAATTTCGTCTCCCGAACCTCGCAGTCTGATTCCAGGACATGCACCGATGTAAAAGCATCGTTCTTGACCATCCGTTCGCTGACCACGATCGCATCTTCAAAATTGAATCCCAAAAACGGCATGAACGCGACGAGGATGTTCTTGCCCAGCGCCAGAACGCCTTCCTTGGTGGCGTATCCATCGGTCAGGACGTCGCCTTTCTTGGTTTTCTGCCCGGGCTGGACCAGCGGTTTCTGGTGGATGCACGTGTTCTGGTTGGATCGCAGGAATTTGGCGAGTTGATATCTCTTTTTTATGCCCTTGCTGTTCTCGATGATGATTTTGTTCGCGTCAACGTATTCGACCTTGCCTTCCTCGTCGGCCAGCAGCAGGTTGCCGGAATTACGGGCGACCCGTTCTTCCATGCCGGTCCCGACCAGCGGAATATCCGGATTGATCAACGGGACCGCCTGGCGCTGCATGTTGGATCCCATCAGCGCCCGGTCGGCATCGTCGTTCTCAAGGAAGGGGATAAGCGCGGCCGTGGGACTGAAAACCTGTTCCGGCGAAACGTCCATTAGATCGACGTCCTTGGGCGAAGCCATGGGAAAATCGCCTTTTTGACGGCACAGGACCTGGTCCGTGACTATTTTTTGCGCTTTATCCAGGGGCGTGTTCGCCTGGGCGATGGTATGGAGGTCTTCTTCGTCAGGCCGCAGAAAAACCACCTTGTCCTTGACATTGCCATTCTCCACGATCCAGTACGGCGCGACAATGAATCCGTATTTATCTATCTTGGCAAAACTCGCAAGGCTGGAAATGAGACCGATATTCGGTCCTTCCGGCGTTTCAATGGGACAGATCCGCGAATAGTGGGAATAATGGACGTCCCGAACTTCGAATCCAGCGGTTTGCCGGGTCAGGCCGCCCAGACCAAGAGACGAGATCCTTCGTTTGTGCGTCATCTCGGATATCGGGTTGGTCTGTTCCATGAACTGCGACAGCTGGGAAGTTGTGAAGAACTTATTAATGATGTTGGAAACCAGGTGCGGATTGAGCAGGTCTTGAGGCGAGAGCGCCGATTCTTCCATCAGGGAAGCGCGCTCCTTGATATTTTGGATCAGCTGGGTGATCGCCAATTTAAACTGCGTTTCCAGCAGTTCACCGACCCGGCGTACCCGCCGGTTGCCAAGGTGATCAATATCGTCGGATGGGAGATCGCCGCTGACAAATTTAAAAAGTTTACGGAGGATCTGGATAAGGTCATCGACCTCGAACTTCGTGTCATGGGCGTGCTTGGTCGTGCCCAGGCAGGCGTTCAGTTTGAACCGGCCGACCTCGCCGAGGTCAAAGTGATTTTTGTCAAAGAGCAGGTTGTTGATATATGTCGTCGCGATCTCCAGGGTCGGCGGTGGCATCGAGCGGAGTAAAGTGTAGATCTTCCTCGAAGCCTCTTCCTTGCTGGTCGTCTTGTCTTTTTTAAAGGTGTTGGTCAATATGGTCACGCCGATATCATGGGAATCAATGATCTTGACCTTCTTGATCCCCTTGTGGGACAGGAATTCATAGTTCGAATCATCGATGAGCTCGCCGCAAGCCAGGCTATTCTCACCGTCCTCGACCGTTTCGGCAAGGAAAAAATTCTTGGCATCTTTGAGGTCAACTTCCTTTATGGGGAAGAACAGCTTAATGATATCCTCGTTCTTTTCATAACCCAGGCTTTTCAGGAAGGTCGTGCCGAGGAGCCGGCGACGGCGGTCCAGGATCGCATAAAAGATGTTCAGGTGGTCGACGATATATTCGATCCACTGCCCATGATAAGGGATGATCATGGTCGAGTACTCGGCGCTCTCCTCGCTGAAATAGACCCCGGGCGAGCGGTGGATCTGGTTGACGACGACTCGTTCTACGCCATTGATGATGAAAGTCCCGCGGTGAGTCATGAGCGGCAGGTCGCAGAGGTAGATCTCCTCTTCGACCACGGGCCTGAGCTCGCCACTTTCTTCTTTGCTAACCAGGCGGAAACTGACCTTTAGGGGCGCTGCGAATGTAACGCCTTTTTCGATCGCTTCCTGGACCGAGTATTTTGCAGCGCTCAACCGGTGCGAAACATAAACCAGCCGGTATTTATTATGAATATCGGATACCGGGAACTGTTCGTCAAAAATGCGCTTGACCGAATAACGCATGAACTGATCATACGACTCGGTCTGGATCTCAAGTAGATGCGGCATTTCAAAGGACGTTTTGCGCTTTGAGAAATCAATGATATTTCTCATAAACCTCCTAAAGCAGTGCGGATAATGATCCGCAGTACCGTATCACTTTTGGTTCGCAGGGTGCGTTTCCTGCGAAATCGAGCCTTTAAGCGATGATGATCCTGCGGTTCCTGCGAGTGCAGCGATGCTGCAATTCATTATGTCGTAAAATTACTTCAGTTCAACCGTCGCGCCGACTTCTTCCAACTTGCTTTTCATGTTCTGCGCTTCTTCTTTTGTCGCTCCTTCTTTCAAAGCCTTAGGCAGATTATCCACGATGTCCTTGGCTTCCTTCAATCCGAGACCGGTAAGCTCCCGAACCACTTTGAGGACCTGGATCTTCTTGTCGCCGCAGGCGGTCATTACGACCGAGAAATCCGTCTTTTCCTCGGCTGCAGGCTGCGCTGCACCAGCCTGGCCCTGGGCGGCGACGACCTGGACCGGAGCGGCTGCGGACACGCCGAATTTTTCCTGCAGAGTTTTTACTAATTCCGAGAGTTCCAGAACTGATAAAGCGCTGATGTCTTCGACTAATTCTTCAACAGATCGCTTTGTTTTGGTTGTCATTTTGCCTCCTTACCTTTCATGTTAGTGCTTACTGCATCAAGCGTGTAGATGAGATTCCTGATAGTCCCCTGCAGGACGCCCACCAGATTCCCCGCGATGTTCATGGATCCGAGAAGCTGAGCGATCAATACTAGCCTGGAGGGGATCCGGGACAGCTGGGTCACCGCCTGGGTATCATAAAACGAACCTTCGATATACCCGCCTTTGATCTTTAGATTAGATGTTTCCTTAAGAATTTTTGCCAGCACCACCGGGTCATCGTAAGCGATCGCGATCCCGGTTGATCCCACGAAAACGGACTTGAGGGTCGTTTCTTCAAGACCAAGATCCCGGAACGCGATACTGCCCAGGGTGTTTTTTATGACCAGATATTCACCCTTGTGTTTTTTTAATTCGCGGCGCAGTCCTTCCAGGGTATGCACGGTCAGTCCGGTGAAATCAGTGAAGTAGAATCCTTTTCCTTCTTTGATGATATCCCGGCTCTTCTGTAGTATTTCGTTGTTCTTGGCTGACGGCATTACGCGCCTCCTTTGTTCTTCAGAAGTTCTTTTTCGTCTACCCTGACGGCCGGTCCGATCGTGGATGACAGCGTGACGGACCTGACGAACTGCCCCTTTACGCTGGCCGGCTTGACCGCCAGCAGGTCTTCGATAAAGGTCGAGACATTCTCGCACAGTTTTTCGGCGTCGAACGATATTCTGCCGACCGAACTGTGGATGCATCCGCCCTTATCGGTCTTGAATTCGATCTTTCCTTTTTTCAAGGCCTTGACCTGGCTGCCGACATCAAAGGTTACCGTACCCGATTTAGGGGAAGGCATAAGTCCCTTGGGGCCCAGGATCTTTCCCAGCTTACCGACCTCTGACATGGAATCCGGCGTGGCGATCATGATGTCGAAATCGAACCACCCGCCCTTTATTTTTTCGATGAATTCCTCGAACCCCACGAAATCGGCACCCGCGTCCTTCGCTTCTTTTTCTTTTTCACCCTTGGTCAGGACCAGGATCTTTTTCTGGCGTCCCGTGCCGTGCGGCATATTGGAGATACCGCGCACCTGCTGGTCTTGTTTCTTGATGTCAATGTTCAACTTGATCGAGATATCGACCGACTCGTCGTATTTCGCGTTAGCGATGGATTTGACTTTTTCGATCGCTTCCTTCAGGGGATATGGTTTGGCTTCGACCTTGGTCTTCTGTTCGCGGAATCGCTTAGAATGTTTTTGTTTCATCCTTCCTCCACCGTAATGCCCATGCTGCGCGCCGTTCCGGCGATTATCTTGATGGCCTGTTCCAATGACTGCGCGTTAAGATCTTTCATCTTCCGCTGGGCGATATCCTCGACCTGTTTCTTGGTCACTTTGCCGACCTTCTCCCGGTTAGGTATCGCCGAACCTTTGGCAATGCCCGCCGCCTGCTTAAGAAGAACTGCGGCCGGGGGGCTCTTAAGGATAAAGGTGAAGGTTCGGTCATTATAGATCGTCACGACCGCGGGGATGATCAGTCCCGCGAGGTTCTTGGTATCGGCATTGAAGGCCTTGCAGAATTCCATTATATTCACGCCGTGCTGGCCCAGAGCAGGACCGACCGGAGGCGCAGGCGTGGCGCTGCCGGCGGCGAGCTGCAATTTAACGATAGCGATAACTTTTTTAGCCATGCCTAAACTCCTTTAGCTGCCCAAATGGTAACTGGTTAAAAGGTTAAATGGTAAAATCTGTGTTTCATTTAACCAATTGTTATTTAACAATTTAACCATATTTTAGAAGCTCTTCAGCTGGTGGAAACCCAACTCGATGGGCGTTGGTCTTCCGAATATAACCACGACGACCTTAACCTTTTCCCGTTCAGGGTATACGGCTTCGATCGTTCCGATAAAATCGGTGAAAGGACCGTCAATGACCGTGACCCGCTCGCCTTTGGCAAACGGGATCTTGGTGATGACCTTTGTTTTGGCTTCTTCCACCTGGGTCAAGAGCGCATCCTTTTCTTCTTCGCTCAACGGTATCGGTTTATTCTTCAGGCCGAGGAAATGCGTGACACCCGGGATCGAGTTGACGATCTGAAGCGTTTCATCGGATGGATCCATTTCGATGATGATGTAGCCGGGGTAGAGCCTCCGTTCCTCAACGATCTTTTTCCCTTTTTTGACCCGCACCAGGTTTTCGATGGGGATGATGATCTTGCCAAAACGCTCGGCCATGTTCTTTTCGTTGATCACGCGTTGTAAGATCCGCTTGACTTTCTGCTCGTGCCCGGTCAGGGTATGAACGACGAAGCACTCCATGGGTTATTTCACCACCAAGCTAAGAGCGGAAGAAAAAATCGTATCCAGGATAAAAATTATGATGGCCATCAACGCCGATATTATGATCACCACGATCGTGGAGTTCATAAGTTCGCTGCGCGTCGGCCACGCCACTTTCTTCATTTCATTCCAGATCTCTTTCAAGTAATTGATCAATCTATTTATCACGATTATCTCGATTTGTTGGCAGGCCTGGAGGGATTTGAACCCCCAACCCTCCGGTTTGGAGCCGGATGCTCTGCCGTTAGAGCTACAGGCCTACATTTTTCTTTTATTTCACCTCTTTATGCTGAGTGTGCTTCCGGCAGAACCGACAGTACTTTTTGACTTCCAGACGGGCTTGTTTCTTTTTGTCCTTGGTCGTCGTATAATTCCGGTTCTTGCAACTCTGGCAGGCAAGTGTGATTATGATCCTCATGTTTTATTTAGCCCTTTCAACCATTTTCTATTTAACCATTTAACCATTTATTCTATTATTTTAGTGACGACGCCGGCGCCCACGGTCTTGCCGCCCTCGCGGATGGCGAACCGCAAACCTTCCTCGATCGCCACCGGCGTGATCAGCTCAACCTCAAAATTGGCATTGTC